>Ga0181517_10000065_pt1 | contig 132747 bp, 101 predicted proteins | sample PEATcosm2014_Bin_31_FD_119748 | JGI IMG/M metagenome (GOLD analysis project Ga0181517, IMG submission 119748) | Peatland microbial communities from MTU Mesocosm Facility, Houghton, MI, USA - PEATcosm2014_Bin01_30_metaG | ecosystem: Environmental > Terrestrial > Soil > Wetlands > Peat | place...
TCACTTCCTCCACCACCACCGTGAAACTGTTGGTCGCCAAGAGCTGCGGATGCAGCATGTCATAGGGGTTGGCGTTGGTCACCACCGTCGTGACCGTATTGGTGCTCGGGCTGTTGGTCTGGGCCGGGGTCCAGGTGATGATGCCGTTGGTCGTGATACTCATCCCCACCGGCGCGCTCAAAAGCCCGTAACCGGTGATAATCGAGTGGATGTTCGGGTTGGTGGCGCTATTGGTCACCGTCAGCGGCGTCAGCTCGTTGACTGTCTGAATCGGAACGCTGGGCAGCACCGGCGCCTGGTTCACTTCCTCCACCACCACCGTGAAGGTGTTGGTCGCCAAGAGCTGCGGATGCAGCGTGTCATAGGGGTTGCTATTGGTCACCACGGTCGTCACCGTATTGGTGCTCGGGCTGTTGGTCTGGGCCGGGGTCCAGGTGATGATGCCGTTGGTCGTGATGCTCATCCCGGCCGGCGGGCTCAAGAGCCTGTAACCGGTGATGACCGAGTGGATATTCGGGTTGCTGGCGCTGTTGGTCACCGTCAGCGGCGTCAGCTCGTTGACTGTCTGAATCGGAACGCTGGGCAGCACCGGGGCCTGGTTCACTTCCTCCACCACCACCGTGAAGCTGTTGGTCGCCAAGAGCTGCGGACGCAGCGTGTCATAGGGGTTGCTATTGGTCACCACCGTCGTCACCGTATTGGTGCTCGGGCTGTTGGTCTGGGCCGGGGTCCAGGCGATGATGCCGTTGGTCGTGATGCTCATCCCGGCCGGCGGGCTCAAAAGCCTGTAACCGGTGATGACCGAGTGGATATTCGGGTTGCTGGCGCTATTGGTCACCGTCAGCAGCGTCAGCTCGTTGACCGTCTGAAGCGGGACGGTCGGCAGCACCGGCGCCTGGTTCACTTCCTCCACCACCACCGTGAAGCTGTTGGTCGCCGAGAGCTGCGGATGCAGCGTGTCATAGGGGTTGCTATTGGTCACCACGGTCGTGACCGTGTTGGTGCTCGGGCTGTTGGTCTGGGCCGGGGTCCAGGTGATGATGCCGTTGGTCGTGATGCTCATCCCGGCCGGCGGGCTCAAAAGTACGTAACCGGTGATAATCGAGTGGATGTTCGGGTTGGTGGCGCTGTTGGTCACCGTCAGCAGCGTCAGCTCGTTGACCGTCTGAATCGGGACGGTCGGCAGCACCGGTGCCTGGTTCACTTCCTCCACCACCACCGTGAAGCTGTTGGTCGCCAAGAGCTGCGGATGCAGCATGTCATAGGGGTTGCTGTTGGTCACCACGGTCGTGACCGTATTGGTGCTCGGGCTGTTGGTCTGGGCCGGAGTCCAGGTGATGACGCCGTTGGTCGTGATGCTCATCCCCGCAGGCGCGCTCAGGAGCCTGTAACCGGTGATGACCGAGTGGATATTCGGGTTGGTGGCGCTGTTGGTCACCGTCAGCAGCGTCAGTTCGTTGACTGTCTGAATCGGGACGGTCGGCAACACTGGTGCCTGATTCACTTCATCCACCACCACTGTGAAGCTGTTGGTCGCCATCAAAGTCGGGAAAAACAAATCGTACGGATTTGTGTTGATGGCTATGGCGACGATGCTGTTCGTGGATGGGCTTTGGGTTTGAGTCGGAGTCCATCGGATCACACCGTTGGTAGTGATCGTGACCCCGGTCGGAGTTGGCGGATAGACCAAGCCATATCCGGTCGTAACCGAATGAATATTCGGCTCGGTTGTGGCGTTAGTCACCGAAAGGAGAGTCAGTTCGTTGATGGTCTGGGTTGGAATCGATGACAGGACCGGGGCCTGGTTAACCTCGCGAACGATGACCACAAATGAATTGCTGGCGGTCAACTGAGGGTTAAGCGTGTCATAGGGGTCCGAATTCGTCACGACCGTGGTAATCGTATTGGTGCTGGGGCTGTTAGTCTGGGCGGGAGTCCAGGTAATAACGCCATTGGCAGAGATCGCAAGCCCGCTCGGGGGATTGATGAGGCCATAGCCAATCGTCAGCGAATGGATGTTCGTCTCGATCGCCGTGTTGGTGACCGTCAGGGACGTCAACTCGTTAACGAACTGGGTTGAAATCACAGGCAGGGCCGGCGCCTGATTCACTTCCTGAACAATCACACTGAAGATGTTGGTTGCCGTCAGCGCCGGGTTCCCGTTATCGCTGACGATGGTAGTGAAGATATTGGTGCTGGGACTTTGCGTCTGCAGCGGCGCCCAACTGATCACGCCATTGGTCGAAATCTGCGCGTTTGATGGCCCCGAAAGGGTATAAGTGAGCGTCCTGGCCGGGACGGATGAGTCGCTGGCGGTATTGGTCACCAAAAGCTGGCTGAACTCAGTAATCGTCTGGCCCGCGATCGACGGCAGTACCGGCGGCCCGTTCCAACCGACGATGACATCGACCCAATAGTTGGCTCCTCGGTAGCTGTTCGTCGGAAAAGCGCTCCCGCCGTTGTTATAAAGGCCGTTGCCGCCCAACTGCCCGTCGGCTGGAGCGTACAGAGGAAACTCGGTGACAGAGTTGCTGGTGAAGTAGTGCGTATCAGCCGCGTAATAGCTTGATGGGGAATAATAGGAGACGATGTATTCCGTATTGGAGCTGATAGCCACGGAGTTGCTCAGTGCTTGATACTGCCAACCGGAGCCAGTCTCGTTGGAGAAAGTCACGCTGGCCAGCAAGGAACCGGTTGCCGTCCAGAGATTGCCAATATGGGGAGCGACATTGCTCGCACCTTTGTAAAAGCGAATCCCGGAAATATAGCCATTCATCGCGGCTTCGAATTTGAGTCCGAACTCCGTTCCGCCCGGAGGGACATTGCTGTCGATGACGTTGGGCATGGGCGGGACGACGGAGCTGCTCCAGAAACTCAATGCCAATTGATTGACGGTGGCAAAAGAAGAGGAAACATTGCCACCAAGGAGATTTCCGGCCAGGTCCGTCACCCCTCCCGCGCCGCCCTGGACGATGACCGTATAGGACGCGGCATAGCCCAGTGGATTGACCGGGGTCAGGACGCTTGTCAGTGTGAAGGAGTTGTAAGTAAGGGAAGCTGGGACCGCATTGCCGGAGGCGTCATGAAGGGTGATGGTATTGGAATTGATCGTCAACGGGTTCATTGGTTTGCTAAAGACGATGCTGACCGAAGTCTGTTGCGGGATGCCGGAAGCACCGCTGGCAGGCGTGATGGACATCACCGTCGGCAAGAAAGTGTCTGGGACAAAGCTCACCTGGTAGCTGCCGCTCAGGGCGGTGAAGAAGACATACTGGATGCCTTTGACGGTTCTCAGGAAGAAGCTGATGGGACCGCTATTATAGGTAACCGCGCTGACCGTATAACCTGCCGGGATCGGCACCATGCCTTGGAGACCGACGGCGTTGGTGCTGGCCTGGACGGCAAAGGTCTCGATGTTGTTGGACCAGGAGACAGCTTGGAAGGAGGAAGAGCCGCGGGCATCCAGCCAAGTCAGCATTTGGAGCGAAGAAATGATCGGCACGCCGCGGGCGCTGGCCGAGGCGGTGATGGCGTCCGAGCCCGGCGAGTCGGCAAGATCCGTGTGCATGTTGGCAACAAAGGCGCCGAAATAGCCTTCCGGCCCGATGGCATTGTCCAGGAGCGTGTTGATGGTGTAGGAGTAGCTCTGGCCGGACTCATCCGTCATCTGAGAAGGGGCTTGATAGGCATCCAGCACGCTCCCGTCGGAGGTGACGAAGCGCATCGGAATACCCGAACCCGTAAACAGGCCCGGCTGATCATTGACCCAGGTGGGCGGATAGTAATAATAAGTGACGTCAAAGCGAACCCCGAACTGGAGACTGACTTCGGCCGCGGTGCTGAAATCGCTCCAGGCCACACAATGGATGCGGTGGGTGGTCGGAGGAGGCAGACTGGGATAGGTGGACGCAAACTCGGAGAATTGCGTGGCAAAGAAGTTACTCAAGGTTCCGCGCGTCCAGTCGGCGCAACCGGTGTTCAAGTGCGGGCACATCTCGAAGCCAAGGGAATGATAATAAGCAGCCTGGGAATCGGTCAAATTCGTGCTCGGATAAAGGTAGGAGGAACTGCGGATGGTCTGCCAATCGGCATACGATGCATTGGAGGGAGTCATCGCCAGGTATTGATCGAAGCGGCCCGCCGTCCCCCCGCGCGCGTGATCGTCGCCCGTCATCACCACGGCAGCCTGGTAGGCATGCGGGAAATACCAGAAGCGCGGCAGCAGACGTCTGCTTGAATTCATCGACAAGACCATGTTCGCCAAAAGCCGCTGCTGTTCGTCTGCCTGCGGGATGGTAATGTTGTTGAAGTCAACCCAGTCCGGCTCCGGGTCGAAAGAGGCGGCTCCGTAATAAAGGTCATCGGGACGTGCGACCGAGAGTCCGTCCCGGTGCTGGCCGGCCCAGGCGGGATTGCCTTGGCGCGTATAGACGACCGAGCTGGCCAGGTCAAACGTGAAGGCAGCCGCCTGGCCCCCATTAGTACCGACGTTGCACAGCGTCACCGCAGGACTGGCGAGGGCTGTTTGAGCATTGGAGTAGAGCGTGGCCAGGCTGGTGGCTGCCCCCAGGGTATAGCAGTCGGCGGCGCCATGGAACTGAATCGTTTTGCTGACAATGCCGGCGCCGGGAACGGTGTTGGTGTTCACCAGGAGGTAGCCTTGAGGGAGGGTCGTCCCGGCATCCACCAGGCCCAGCAGGCCGGCAAGCTGCTTGTCAGGCCGCATGGCGATGAGTTGGCCGCCATCGCTGACCCAGTTGCTGAGGGTATTGACCTGGGAAGACGTCAGCACAACCTGGCTCAGGATGGCGACGTCATACTGGGAAAGCATGGAATCATTGACAGAAGAGATGTCGGCCAATGAAAACTCGTTCAATCCTTCGGCCAAAAGGATTTCCGCATAGTACTGGGAGACGGGATTCCTCGCATCGGAGATAATGAGAATTGGCCCGCCAGGGCCAGCGCCATAGGGGGCAGCCGCGAGTGTGGTAAAGGACCAACTGAAACTATCGGCCATCAGATTGCCGGATGCGTCAGCCACACCGCCGATTCCGCCCTGGATCGTGGCCGTGTACGTGGTGGCCGGGCTGAGGCAGACAGACGGGGTCAGCGTAGCGGTATAAGTAGCGTCATTGAACGACAATACCGATGGTATGATGTTGCCTGATGAATCGCTCAGGGTGAACGTGTCCGCGTCGATGCTGGCGTCCGTCATGGCTTTGCTGAACGTAACGGTCAGTGCTGTGCCAACATGAATGCCAGTCGCGCCGGCATCCGGGCTGAAGGCGCAAACAATAGGCGGGACCGGATTGGACGAGGAGCCCGAATCAAAGGTCACGTCCACCCAGTAGTTAGCGGCATTATAGGTGGAGGTGGGAAACCCGCTGGCACCATAATTATAGACGCCATTACCCCCGCTCTCGCTGGTGCTCAGAGCCAGAAGCGGGTAGGAACTCGTCTCTGAGTTGAAATACCCGGAGTCCCCCGCATACCCGCCCGAGGGGGTGAAATACGACACCACATAGGTGGTGTTTGAACTGATGGCCACCGGAGCTGGAAGAGGCTGAAACTGCCAACCCGAAGCGGTCTCGTTGGAAAAGGTCACACTGGCCAAATTCGTGCCGTTGATGTTCCAGAGATCGCCAATGTGGGTCCCCGTGTTGAGAGCTCCCTTGTAAAATCGAATGCCGGTGATGTAGCCGTCAATGGCGCTCTGAAACTTCAGGCCTACCTCAACGGCACTTGGATCGGCAATGGAGGGGTTTGCCGGCACGGTGGAAGCCGGCCAGAGAGAGGCTGACAGAGGGGAATCGGTCTGCGCCTGGGCCACGAGGCCAGAGCACAGGGCGAACAGCAGCAGGGCAACAATCCGGTTGCCAGGGGTATTGCGAAGCAGCTTCATGTGATAGCTTACAAACCGAGATGGCACCAGGCTCAACGCCTAACAGGGACGTCCTCAGCCAAAGGACAGCAAGGAAGACCATCGCAAACGAGGCTTCCCGGGAAGGCGAACTTCGCGCGCACGCGCCTTCCCCCTGCCCTGCCAACGGCGGCATCGACGTCGCCCAGGCAAAGAACTTTTACCATCCAAACCTTCATAGCGGCTGGAAGCATTCTCCCATAGGGGCAGTGGCCGTGCTAGGCGAATGAATACGTACGGACGTATCCGGGAAAGACCCTAACGGCAGGGCGGTTGCGAGGCGGAGCCAGGAAAATGCCAACGCGCGATTTATCCCGGTTTTTACGCGGAGGTACAGAAAAAATCGAGTGCCGGGTGGCGAGAGGACTTGCTGCTATGCCTCCCCGACACCCGACACTCGACACACTTCGGCTTGCGATATTGAAATCTGGAATAAGCGCGATTATTGGCTCGGCGTAAAGGCTACATCTACCCAGCTATTTTCGCTCTCATACGTCTCGTAGGGGAAGTAGCTGACGGTGCAGTAGAGATAAACGCCATTGGCGCCACCCACCCCGTCAGCGGTGGCGTGCAACGGCGGAGCATCGAAACTCGTGTAAAAGTAACCATCGTCCTCACTGTAATGTCCGCCACTGGCATGGTAGGAGGCAATGTATTGGGTGTTAGCGGCGATGGCAACCGGAGAGCTAAACGTGGCCTGCTGCCAACCTGACGCGGTTTCATTGGTGAATGTGACTGTAGCCAGGAGGTTTCCGTTTGTGGTCCAGAGATTGCCAACGTGGGTGCCCGTGTTCGCAGCGGCTTTGTAGAATCGAATGCCATCAATACTCCCGGCGACATCCGACTTGAACCTCACCCCCAGCTCGATGGGTCCGTCCGGACCCACGTCAGGAATCGCCGGCACGGTTGAACTTGGCCAGATGGTATAGGCGCCGGAAGTGGTGAACGACCAGGTGACACTGCTCGTCATCGTGTTCCCGGCGATGTCCGCCACCCCTCCCGCGCCGCCTTTGACGGTAACCGTATAAGTGGTGGCAAGCGCCAATGGGGTTTGTGGAGTCAGGACTCCCATTAGGGTGAACGGGTTGTAGGTGAGGGTCGCCGGCACGGCGTTGCCTGAGGAACCCGTCAGGGTAAAGGTAGAGGAATTCAGGGTTGACGGGTTGATGGCCTCGGTGAAGTGAATCGTAACCTGCGAGCCAGAAGACACGCCCGATGCCCCGCCGACAGGAGAAACCGCCGAAAGGGCCGGAGGGGTGGTGTCCGGCGCAAAACTGACCTGATAGGGACCAGCGAGGGCCGAGAAAAAGGCGTACTGGATGCCTTTGACCCCCCTCAAGGTATAGCTGATGGGATTGCCGTTGTAACGGATGCCGGTTACGGCAAAGCCCGGCGGCACCGGCGTCATCGCCTCCAGACCGAGCGCATTGGCGTTGGGCTGGATGGAGAAGCTTTGAATATTGTTGCTCCAGCTAATGGATTGGAACGAGGAGCCATTTCGCGCGTCCAGCCAAGTAAGCATCTGGCGCGAGGAAATGATGGGCACCCCACGCGAGAGCGCGGACTCGAGGATCGCGTCCGAATCCGGCGAGACGGCGAAGTCGGTGTGCATGTTGCAGACGAACGCGCCGAAGTATTCCGCCGGCCCCAGCGCGTTGTTCAGCAGCACATCCGGGTTGTAAGGGAACGTCTGGCCGGATTCGTCCGTCATTTGCGAGGGAGCCTGGTAGACGTCAATGGCCACGCCGTTGCTCTCGGCGTAGCGCATCGGCATTCCTGAACCGGTAAACATACCCGGCTGATCCAGGATCCAGTTTGAAGGCCAATAGTAGTAGCTCACGTCCAGCCGAATGCCGAACTGCAAGCCTATCAACGGCGCGCTGTTGTAGTCGCTCCAGGCGATACAGTGAATACGGTGCGTCGTGGGCGGAGGCAGGCTGGGATAGTTAGATGCAAACGCGCTGAACTGCTGGGCGAAAAACGCCGTCAGCGTCGCCGGCGTCCAATCGGCGCAGCCGGTATTCAAATGCGGGCACATTTCGAAGCCGAGGGAATTATAGTAAGCAGCCTGGGAATCGGTCAGATTCGTGCTGGGGTAGAGGTAGGAGGTGCTGCGGATGGTCTGCCAGTCAGCCACCGAGCCGTTTGTCGGGCTGAATCCGAGGTACTGGTTAAAGCGTCCTACGGTGCCGCCATTGGCATGATCATCCCCCGTCATGACAATCGCCGCCTGGAAGGCGTACGGAAAATACCAGAAGCGAGGCAGCAGTCTCTGGCTGGAGTTCATCGAAAGAATCAGGTTCGCCAGCAGCCGCTGCTGCTCGTCCGCCTGAGGGATCTGAACTTTAGTGAAATCGATCCAGTTCGGCTCCGGGTCATAGCTCGCCGGTCCGTAGAAGAGTTCATGCGACCGGATGGGGGTCAAGCCATCGCGGCTCTGGCCCGACCAGGCCGGATTGCCCTGCCTGGTATAGACCACCGAGCGGCCGAGGTCGAAGGTGAAAGCCGCTGCCTGGCCGCCTTTGGTCCCGACGCTGCGCCAGGTGACTGCCGGGTTGGCGGTGGCCGTCTGGGCATTGGTATAAAGAGTAGCCAGGCTGGTCGCGCCGGCCAAGGTGTAACAGTCGGCGGTGCCGTGGAACTGCATCGTTTGACCGACGATGCCGGCGCCAGGAACCGTATTCGTGTTCACCAATACGTAACCCTCCGAAACCGTGGTCCCAGCGCTCACCAACCCGAGCAGGCCGGCCAGTTGCGGGTCCGGCCGCATGGCGATAAGTTTGCCGCCGCCGGCGACCCAGTTGCTCAGCGTATTGGCCTGAGGGGCGGTCAAACCGACCTGGCCGAGGATCGCGATATCATATTGGGCCAGATTCGAGCTGGTGACGGAGGAGATGTCCGTCAGCGAGTACTCATTTAAACCTTCGGCAAAGAGAATCTCGGCAAAATAGATGCTGAAAGCGTTAGTCTGGCTGGTGATCACAAGAACAGGACCGCCAGGGCCGTTCCCGTAAACGCCGAAGGTCGCCGGTTGCACGGTCATCAGCGTGCTGGCCGTGAAATTGGACAGCGTTGCCGAAATGGCGGCGGTGCCGAGAGCGACAGGCGTAGCCAGACCGCTGGCATTGACGGTGGCGACAGCCGTATTCGATGAAACCCAGGTCACCTGGCTGCTGAGGTTTTGCGTGCTGCCATCCGAATAGGTTCCTATGGCCGCGAACTGCTCAACGACGCCGACGGAGTTGGTCGGGTCGGCCGGCGTAATGGCAATGGAGCTCAACGTCACGGGTGCGGCAGGCTGGAACGTCAGGTCGACCCAATAGTTCTCTGCGTCCCAGGTGGAGTTCGGGAAGGCGCTGGTGGCGCCGTAAGCATAAACGCCGTTTCCGCCCGACACGCCGTTGGTGAGCGCGTGCAGCGGCGGATTATTAGCGGCCTTGGAAAGAAAGTAGTCAACATCCGCGCTGTAATGACCATTGTTCGCGTGATAGGAAGCGACATAAACAGCGCCGGCGGAGATCGCAACCGGCGTTGCAAAGCTCATCTGCTGCCACCCTGAAGCGGTCTCGTTGCTGAACGTTCCCGTTGCCAGCAGCGCCCCGGAGATGGACCAGAGATTGCCGACATGCGTGTTGGTGTTGGCGGCAGCCTTGTAGAAACGGATGCCGGTGACCGTTCCGGCCACGTCCGAAGTGAACTTCACCCCTAACTCGACGGCGCTGTCAGGGCCGCTATCGGGATCTGCGGGCACTGCCGTTGCCGGCCAAATTGTCACGGCGGCAGAAACTGAGGCAATTGTAATGCTGAGCGAGTTGGTGGCGCTCTGGGCTGGGGTGCTGGAGTCGGCAACCCGGACATTGAAATTGAACGTTCCGGTGCTGGTGGGGATGCCGCCAATCACGCCGTTGGAGGCAACGAGGGTCAAACCCGGCGGCAAGGAACCGCCGGCGATCGACCATGTGTAAGGAGTTGTCCCGCCAACAGCCGTCAGCGCGGCCGAGTAGGCTGTGTTGCTCGTTCCGTTCGGAAGCGAGGTGGTGACCAGCGTCAAAGGCGCGGCATGGACGGTCAACAGAGTGCTGCCGGTCACACCGGCCAAGGCTGCCGAAATCGTCGTCGTGCCGGGAGCAACCGCCGTCGCCAAGCCTCCGCTGCTGATGGTCGCTGCCGCGGTATTCGAGGAGACCCACGTTACCTGACTCGTCAGGTTTTGCGTGCTGCTATCCGAGTAAGTCCCGGTCGCGGTAAACTGCTGGGAAGCGCCCACCACGTTCGTCGGATTGGCTGGAGTGAGGGCGATGGACTGCAAGGTCGCCGGGGGACCAGCCTGCAAGACGACGTCCACCCAATAGTTGGCGGATTCGTAGGTCTGGCTGGGAAAGGAACTGGTGGCGCCATAGGCATAAACACCATCGCCGCCGGAGACCCCGTTGGCCAGCGCATGCAGCGGGGGGTTGTCCACTCCCGAGGAGGCAAAGTAATTGAGGTCGGCGCTGTAATGGCCGTCGATGGCGTGGTAGGAAGCGACATAGACGGTGTTCGTGGCAATACTAACAGGGGAGGCAAAGTTCATCTGCTGCCACCCTGAAGCCGTCTCATTGCTGAAGGTCGCGGAGGCCAGCAGCGTGCCGTTGCTCGACCACAAATTGCCGACATGGGTGTTGGTGTTGGCAGCGGCTTTGTAAAAGCGGACGGCGGTAATTGTCCCGGCCAGATCAGAACGAAACTTTACCCCAAGCTCGACGGCAGAGTCTGCACCGGCATCCACCAGCCCTGGCACCGCGCTAGCAGGCCAGATGCTCGCCACCACGCCGGAAGAAACGCTCAGCGAGAGCGTATTGCTGGCAACCTGGGCCGGGCTGCTGGAATCGCGCACCAGCGCAGTAAACGAGAACGTCCCCGTATTGGTCGCCGTCCCGCTGATGAGCCCGTTGGTGGAATTCAGAGCAAACCCGACCGGCAAGGCTCCGGCGACGATCGACCAGGAATAGGGATTCGTCCCGCCGCTGGCCGATAGCGTCGCCGAATAGGCAGCGTTGACGAACCCCTGGGGCAAGGACGCGGTGGTTACCGCCAGCGGAGTGGCTACCGGCTGGAGCACCACATCCACCCAGTAGTTAGCGGCATTCCAGGTGGAAGAAGGGAAGGCGCTGGTCGCGCCGTAAGTATAGACGCCGTCGCCTCCGAAGACGCCGTTTTCCAGCGCATGCAGCGGCGGGTTGTCCACGCCGGCGGAACTGAAGTAATCAATGTCGGCGCTGTAGTGGCCGCCGATGGCGTGATACGAAGCGATATAGACGGTATTGGACGCAATCGCCACCGGGGAGGAGAAGTTGGCCTGCTGCCAGCCCGATGCGGTTTCATTGCTGAAGGTGATCGACGCGAGCAACGTGCCATTGCTCGACCACAAATTCCCCACGTGCGTGTTGGTGTTGGCGGCCGCTTTATAGAACCGGATGCCGCTGACGGTTCCGGGAACATCCGACCGAAACTTCACACCCAGTTCCACCGCTGAATCCGGGCCGCCGTCGACCTCTGTGGGAACGGCATTGGACGGCCAGATCGAGACGGCAGTCGCAGAGCCGGCCCCGAGCAGACTCAAAAGCAGCACCACCGCGTGAAACGCATACGGCCGACGGCTGAAGCCGTTGCTCAGGCAGATACCATTCCGTCTTGTATTCATTGCACTCATCATTTGGCAGACACTAAGCTTGCTCTTAGCACGTTTGGCTTGGCGATAATTCGACCGCTTGTCTCAAGAAAGGCAAAGGGCCGATACACTGCGCCGCCATGGCCGCACCCAATAATCGAATCATATCGTCGGCGGGGGGGGGGTGCGACCGAGGGTAGCACCGTAGCAACTGACACATCGATTTCTGACTTGGACCACGCGTGAATGTGTCACATCAGGAGGCGGCAAACGAATTGAAGAATTACGTACTCCCCCTCCGTACACCACCCGACAGAGTCATCCAGACCTAATATTGGGTGACGTTGTTTACTAGCCGAAAGCGAACAGGACCCGTTACTCTCCACCTTGCCCGGCCGGAGGCTCGTACCCGTCGCGCCAACGCACAAACCGGGCCGGTACGCCGGCAACAATGGCGAAGGGAGGGACATCGCGAGTCACCACGGCGCCGGCGCCAACAATGCTCCCCTTGCCGACACTTACCCCGGGCAGCAGGATGGCGCCCGTGCCGATATCGGCCCAGGCCCCGACATGCACCGGACGAATCTCAAGATCGGTCTGGATGATAGGCACGTCGATGGGCAGCCCGGTGTGAGAAGAGCCCAGAACTTTAGCTCCAGGCCCCCAGCCAACGCAGTCTTCCAGGACGAGGTGACGGGCGTCGAAATAGGCCTGAGGGCCGATCCAAACATTTTTGCCGATCCGGGTCACTCCGTCAAAACGGCCCTGAATATAGGCCTGGGCGCCGATAAACACCCCGTCGCCGATCTCAAATGTTTCAACGCATTTGAAGCCGACTCCGCTCCCGATGCGGATGCCGTGGCCAAAACTCCGTGCGGCGGCGCGCCAAATCGCTCGACGCATGAGGCTGTCCAATTCTCCATCTCCGTTTGAAAACCGCCCCCAGAGCTCGACCAGGGCCGCCGGCGGATAAGCGGACTTGAGATGCCGCGACAGCTCCAGTTCGAACGGCGGGTCTGGCTGCAGCTCTTGTTTACCGTGGACGGCTCGAACCGTCCGAACATTTGATTCCACATTCATATCGTTGTTGAGCTTTCATGGCTTGGTGTCCGGAGCGGGTCCAGACACGCCCTTTAGTCCTCGGCGCACAACCTTGCCCAGCGGGCCGGAGGCAAGCAGCAACCGCTTCACCCAAGTGCGGAGCATCCACGGGTCAGCGCCCAACGCCTGGGCGTACAACTGCCGGGCTGATACAAGGTCCGTCTGCGAATAGCAGTGGTCGGCCATCCTGGCCCAAACCTGCGAACAGACCCGTTTCCGTTCCACCACACCCGGCGCACTGCGCCGAACCGACTGCTCAAATTGCTCGAGGGTCAGGCACGGCTTCGGAGGTTTGCCACGCCGGCCGGAAAGGCTCTGGAAATAGTGATCGGCGATGGCACCAAGGCTCTTTTCCGCCAGGTCGGAAAAGCCTCTTTTGGCGGCAATGCCGTGGAGCGACCAGAGGATCTCGATTTCCTCCGCGGCGCAGGCCTCCAGGCGCTGCTGCATGACCGAAGCGGTCATGCTCAGGTCGTGCTCCCGGTAACAGACCATCGGCTCCGCAAAATAGGCCACGTCATAAAACAGCGCGAAGGCGCACCACAGATACCAGTCTCCCGCCCAAGGCATGTTCAACGGGAAATAGGTGACCTTTTCGTAGCACTCACGGCGCACCAGCCCCGAGGCCGCGACGATCGCATTGCCCCCCAGCAAACTCTCCACCAGGCGTTGCCCGGGGATGATTCGGTCCTGCGAGCCAAACACCGCTTGCCCGCGCAATACCCACTGCTGCATATCGGTGTGGGGCGCGCTGCCGGTGCCCACGCCGGGACAAAACGCATAGCCGACTTCCGGGTGCTCCTCCAATAGCTCGACGTATCGCTGCACGACATAAGGCTGGCCCATGAAGTCGTCCGCCGAGACCAGCCAGACATACTTGCCTCGCGCCAGCTTAATCCCCTTGTTGTAGTTGGCCAGGTGGCCCAGGTTGGGATCGTTGCGAATATGCCGCACTCGAGGATCCTTGAACGAGCGAGCCACTTCCGGGGTGTTGTCGGGCGAACAATCGTCCATGATCAGCACCTCGATGTCGGGGTACGTTTGCGCAAGTATTGAGTTGACGCATTCCGGCAGGAGGTGAGCCAGCTTATAGCACGGAATGACAAAGCTAACAACGGGAGACTTCATCCGATAAAGGGTCAATCGCCGGCCCGGCCGGCAAGCTCCAGGAGTTTATGCGCCAGGACGGCGCCGGGATCGTTCGGCAGAAACTGTCTGGCCGCCTTGGCGGCAGCCTGCCCCATGGCCTCCCACCGGCACCGGTTCTCCCATGCGCGTTCCATCGCCAGACGGAGGTGCCTCACGGACGGGGCCTCGGCGACAAAGCCCGTAAGCCCGTCCTGGACAATCTCGTTGTTGCCGGCGACATCGGTGACAATGACCGGACGGCCGCAGATCATCGCCTCGACCGTCACCAGAGGCAGGCCCTCATAGCGCGACGGCAGCACCAGCATATGATGCGAGGCCCAGACCCCTTCGATATCGTCAACCTGCCCGCAGAAGTGGACGCGTGGCTCCAACTCCAGCCGTTTTGCCAGCCGGCGCAGCCCCTCCTCCGCATCGCCGCGACCGAAGAAGGAAACCTCGACTTTTCGCGACCTCCACGGCTCCGCCGCCAGCACCTGCAATAAGAGGTCCTGTCCCTTGGCCATGGGCTCAAGCCGCCCGATGCAGGCTAACCGCACAGGCTCGGCGGCCGCCGGCCAGCCGGGAGCGGCGTCCCTGGAGATGCTGATAGGATTGCGCACCACTTCGGTGTGCTCCAGCGCGATACCCAGCTGTGTCTCGAGCATCTGCCGATTCCGCTCCGCGACAAAGAACACACGGCGCGCGCCTTGATAGATATCGATGAGTGCGCGCGCTGAGCCGTCCGCAGGCCACCACTGCTCCGCGTTGGCATGAATAATCAGCGCATAGGCCCGGCCCGAGAGGCGGCAAAGCCGCATCAAGCCCAGATCATCCTGAATCCAGCCGCTGGAGATGCAGGTCAGATCCGGCCGCTGACAAGCCAGCCAGCGATTGAAAGCGGAGCGGTCTGAGCGGGTCCTGAACGGGTCCAGCAGGCGTCCCGCAAATCTCCGGATCGACCCCGAAACGGGATGAGAGAGCGGGCGCCGCCGCTCCAGCACATCCACCCCCGCCTCACGCAACGCGACAATCTGCCGGGCGGGCGCCGCCCAGCCGGCGACGTTTGCCGCCACCGCATGCCCCTCCCGCAACAGATGGGCGGCCGCGTCGCTCCAGAGCAACTCCGAGCCACCCCAAGGGCTCCCGCCCATGGTGCTGACAAAAGCGATCTTCTTCGGGTTCACAGCCGGTCTCCTGGTGGCGGAGCCAGTCCTGGCGCCGCGGACGCCCCATCGGGCCGGCCTGAGGAAACCGGCTGCAAACGGTGCTCCCGTATGAACCGCTCAGCCTGCTCTGCTCCGCGGGAGGCCATCCATTGACATTTCATCGGGAAACGGCCCTGGCGGATTCCCTGCAAGAGCAGGCGCGCGTAACCCAGCCGGCTCATGCGCGGACGCTGAATCCCCGTTCTCAAGTAGGCCAGCACACCGTGCGAAAAAGCGTGATCGCGGATCAGACGCAGAAAGTACGCCTGCGTCAGCCGTCCCGCGGAAATCAAATGCGTTACCCGAAGCTCCGGAAACACACCAAACCCCTGCCCCGCGAGGACCGACGCCCAGGAAAAGACATCGTCTTCGCCACAGAACAATTGGGTGCCACGCCGGCCGAGCAGCGAGGTGATGTTGAGCCTGCCGAGGAGCGTGGGATAGATTTCCGCGACACATCGCTTCACACACAAACCGGCGCCCCAGGGGAGCGAATCGAAATCCTCGGTGTTGTTGCTCCAACGAACCGCCGGAACGCGCCGCAACGCCAGCCGCCACAACTGAGGCGCCAGTTCGGGCGCCGGCTCTTGTTCGAATTCCGGCTCGAGGATTCCCGCGCCAAACACCCCCAAATACGGGTGTTCGGAGGCGATGGATCGGGCCGTTGCCAGAAAACTGGCGGCCAGCACGTTGTCGTCATCCACAAAAATCAGCAGCCGGCCGGTCGCCTCCTTGATTCCGCGCAGTCGTGCCGGGGTCAAGCCGGGCTCATCCTCGCGAATATGCCGGGATTGAGGATGCCAGCCTAGATCCCAGCTTTGAGCCAGGCGTTCCTGGCTCGCATTGTCGATGAGGAGAAACTCCCACTCCTGCTTCGGAAGAGTCTGCGCCTCAAGGGCGGCCAAGACCCGACGCAGGTATTCCGGCCTCGGGTTGTGGGTGCAGATGATAACTGAAATCTCGGGCATAGACGTCAACGGGACAAGACTGGCATTGTTGCCGCTAATACGATTCCGTCAAGGGTTGGCTTTGGGCAACAACCGCAATCCGTTGAGCAGCCTCCGGACAGGCCTGGGGATCCGCTCAAGCGCCACCAGATGGGCGAGGCTGCGCAGCGAATAAACACCGCTCAGGAGCGCTGCCAGCGTCCCCACCGCGGTTGCCCACCCGAACGGCAGCACATAAAACGCGCCGAACGACAGGCCGATAAGCGGCAGGAAGATCCACAGCAGCTTGCAATTGGCGCTCGACCAGCGGAACCCGGTCAACCGCCGCACAATAAAATATATCAAGAGCGTGTGCCAGAGGTACAGCCCAAAAAAGGAGATGCCGGCCCCGACCGCGTTTTTATTAAAGTGGTCAATAAACAGCCAGGCCAGCCCCACCTGCACCGAAACGGCGGCTATTTCGGTGGCGATGAAGATCTTTTGCTCGTTCCGGGCCACCACGATGAAGCCCATCGGCCACGCCACCACCTGCAAGGTCAAGCCCAGGCAAAACCAGCGCAACACTTCGACCGCGGCCATGAATTTGGCGGTGTAGAGCAGCGCGATCACGACCGGCGCAAACGTCATGGTGGCAATCACTCCCGGCCCGGAAAGGAGCAGACTGATCTGGGCCTGCTCGTTGACGAGGCGGTTGCACTGGGCATCGTCCTTGCAAACGGCGGTCAAGCGGGGATAGAAATCCGCGCCCATTGCCTGGAGAATGAACCCGACATAGACCCCGCCCAGGTTCCATGCGGATTGGTAAAGGCCGGCGGCATCGAGCCCGGCTTTGCGCAGGACCATAATCCGAATCACGTAGCCCGCGCCCATCATCAGGAACCCGCTCGCCATGAAGGCGAAACCGAGCTTGAGCAGGTCCGACGCCTCCCGGCGCACCTCGATCCACGACAGCGAAGGAACGGGGACTTTCACCTTCCGGCTGTACCACCAGGATGTCACAATCGACATCGCCGCAATCCCGATCAACGAGGGCAGAATCCCCCGCTCCCCCAGACAATAAACCAACGGAATGCTGATGAGTGTCCCATACAGCACCCCCAGCACCCCCATTCTGGCCAAATCGGAAATCCGGCGCAGCCCCTGAATGAAGGCCCCTTGGCCGGCCGAGATCGTCTGCAAGAACACCACGATGGACAACAGCGCCACGGCCGACGCGCGCTCGTTGGTGCCAAAGCTCACCCGCGCCAACGGCCGGCAAAAAACCACCAGCGCCAGCGCTCCCAGTAAGCCCAGGAGGAGCGAAACCCGCCGCAACACGGCCGCCGTGCGCCCTATCCGCTCCATCTCACCGGACCCGGCCGCCTCAGCGATCTGGCGCACCCCGCTGCTGTTGATCCCCATGCCCGCAACGCTCTGCGTCAAATCGGAGATCGAGCTGTAGGTCCCCATTAAGCCCATCCCCGCCGGCCCCAGCAAAACAGCCATCACTTTGGTTCGCACCACACCAATGGCGATCTTGAGCACTGAAGACCCGCCAACCAGGGCCGAGGACTTGAGGATCTGGTTGTAGGAGTGCTTCTGGTCTGAAGGCGCGCGCACGGGCGCGGGCGCCGGAGCCGGAGGCTGAGGCTGAGTGCTGCAAGGGGTATCTGTCATGAATCCGAGTGCTGGAAAATGGCTTCAAACGCCAAAGGCGCTGCTTAGGTCAATCTTAAAGGGACATAGCCCAGGAGGAACTTGCCCAGGGATCGGAAGGACGGGTGCAGCAAAAGGGCACGCCTGTAACAAGCTTGCGCATCCTTTCGCCTGCCTTCCTTCAGCAGGAGATTTCCGATCGCGCGCCGGTTGGCGCTCCGGACTGCCCCGAGGGCTCGGCGCTCCGAGAAAGTCAATCCCGTGATGGCCGCCAGCTTTTGGTAGATGCGCTCATCCGATTCCCTGGCCTGGATCGGAGTCCGGGCCGCCTTGAGCGTGAGGCACTGGACCGTTTCCTGCCGACGGTAGACGCGGACCAGGGGTTCACGTATCATCCCAAACGGGCCTTGCAACGCCACTCGCGCCATCAGATCGAGGTCCTCGGAGATGGTCAGGCTCGTGTCGAACAGCCCGGCTTTGTCCAGCGCCCGTCGCCGCACGATGGTGGATCCCACCTGCCATGGCGCATGACTGACGATGAAGCGGAATGGTTCGCGCAGCAGCAGGTAGTCCTGCCCCGCAAAATGAGCCGCGGAGCCGTTGATCTGGAAGTAGGTTTGTTCTTCCCCGCGGGCACTGATAAACAGACAGTCCGCCGTCTGCATGCAGATGTCCGGGCATTCCTTTGCTTTCTCCATTTGTCTGGCCAGATAGTCGGGAGTCCATTCGTCGTCGGAGTCCAGGAACGCCAGCCATTCGCCACGCGCTGCCTTTATGCCGGCATTCCTGGCGGCGCTTACCCCGGAATTCTCCTGGAAGCGGTACTGAATCCTGTCCCGGTAGGGCTCAATGGCCGCGCGAGTTCCATCCGTGGATCCGTCGTCAATAACGATGATTTCACGATCCGTGAGGCTTTGGCCCAATGCGCTGCAAATCGCCTTTGAGACAAACGCCTCGCGGTTATAGGTAGGAATGATGACGCTGATCGCGGGCATGCCGGGCATCGAAAGGCTGGCGTAAAATCAGCCGCAAGTTCACTTTGGCTGAGGGACCGGGGGGAACCTTCTGGTCTTTCCGAGCTGGCGGCTCTCCCTCAGAAACCGGCGGAACGTCCTGGCCTCCAGGTTCCTGGAAAGTCGCTCCCATAAAGAGGCGCCCTCCTCCCGCCAGGTTCCCTCCATCAGATGAACCCCCAGGTCGCCGAAATTGTGCCAGTTCCGAGGCTCACAAACGTCATCCGGAAACAGAATCGTTATTGTTTCCGCCAGGGCCGGATTCTCCGCCAGCGTCCGGCACAGCAGCAGCGGACCGGTCGTGTTGAGAATCTCGAATTCCCTCCGCGATACCTTGGGAATGCCCTGCATCATCGCCGGCAGCCAACTGGCGTCCCGCTGCGCCCGCACGCAGTTTTCAATGACCGCCCGCAGAAATGGGTGCCCAGCCTCGCAGCCAAAGGCATAGTTGCCGATGCTCCAGTCGATGCCAAACGCCCTTCGCATATAGCGGCTAAGCGTAATATCCTCGAAGGAAAAAACCGCTCGATGGCCGAGCAGATTTGACAGGCCCGAAGCCAGGATGACATCCAAATCGAAATAGAATCCGCCGTAGCGATAGACCGCCAGATAACGGAAGAAATCGTATCGCTGAATGCGGTAAGGGAACGCGGCAGCCACCGCCTGGTGCTCCGGCGACTCTTCCTGCAAAAACTTCTCCACCTGGTTGTCATCGAAAAACAGATACTCAAAATCCGGGTTCAAGTTTCTCACGCTGGCCATCGCCGCGCGTTGCAGCAAAGGCGCCTGCAGGCTCTTGCCGGTCTGGATGATGCGTTTGGGTATCCGTGTTTGCATGTCATTGATTCCGCGCCGAAACCCGGGCCGCCCCTCACCGCGCCCATCGGGACCCATTGCCGGGCAACCGCCGCTCTATGATGCAAGCGAGCCGGAGGTTCCGATCGCTCGGAACCTCCGGCCTGACTCGTCTCCGTCTGGGAGATTCGGTTACTGGACAGCGATGACGCGCAGCCCGTTGGGGGCCGGCGGTCTGGGGATAATCGCGGTCGCCATGTCGTTCGTGATTTCCGTGGCGCTCAGCGCCCGGTTGTAGATGCGCACTTCATCAATAATCCCATTCCAATACTCGCTGGCAAAGGCATTGCCGCCAATGGTCAGCGCGTTGGTCGAGGTGACGATCGCGCCGGTTTGAGGCCGGCTGGCAACCGGCGATCCGTTGACATAGAACGTCATCGTGGTGCCATCATAGGTGGCCGCCACATGCGACCAAGTGCCCACCGTCAATGGGCTGGGAGCCATAAGATTGGAGCTGCACATGCTCAAGGCCAGCGAAGGCACCTTGGTCGTGGATGATGATCCCTGCAGCACATAGCTCAACCCGGTGCTTCCCTGCGGCTTATAAAGCAGGTTCTTCCACGAGCCCAGCGCGCTGGGATTGACCCAGGCCTCCAGAGTCAAAGCCGAGTTCAGGTTGAGCGAGGCGGAATTGTTGATGGTGATGATGGCGTTGCTCCCGTTAAAGACCAGCGCGTAACCATACTTGCCGCCATTGGTCCAGGTCGCCGAGGAAATGATGCCGCTGTTGCCGTTGCCGGAAGAATCGGTAACCGTGCTGCCGCTCCCCTCCTCGAACCCGTAGGCGGCCACCGGTCCCGTGGAGACCGGCACGGTGGTCGTGATGGTCAGAATGCTCGCCGAGGTGGAACTGGTGCCGTCCGAAACGGTCAACTGCGCCGAGAAGGTGCCCGCGGCCGTATAAGTGTGCACCGGATTAGCAGTCGTGGAGGTAGTGCCGTCGCCAAAATTCCAGCTATACGTCAAAGCATTTCCTTGCGGGTCGGATGAGCCCGTGCTCGAGAACGTGACGGTCAGCGGAATCGTGCCCGACGTAGGCGAGGCGGAAGACGCGGCAATCGGCGGCAAATTGGTGCTGGTTACCCCCGAGACGCTGATCGTGACGGGCGTGGCCTGGACCGTGTTGACGCCGTCAGAAACAGTCAGGATCACACTGTAGGTGCCGGCCTGGAAGGTATGGCTCGGGTTGGCAGAGGTCGATGTCGTGCCGTCGCCGAAGTTCCAGGAGTAGCTTAGGCTCAGGCCGCTGGGGTCGGATGAGCCGGAGCTGGAGAAGGTGACCGCGAGGGGAGCGGAGCCGCTGGTCGGAGTGCCGGTGGCTTTGGCAATCGGGGGCTGATTGGTGGAGATAGACGACGATGGGTCCACACCATAGAAGAAGCGATAGCCGGCCGGAATATTGGTCGGGCTAAAGGCGCTTGGGTTCGACGGATCGACTGGCGGCCAGGGGCAAGTCCCGAAGTACGCGGGCTTGGCGGTGAGGTAATAGCTGGTTGGCAACGTCAAAGCGCCGGCGCTCCACATTTGTTGGGCGTTTTTTACATCGTAGTTACCTTCCACGATCGCGGTTGAAGACGTTCCCGTTCCCCCGTTCGCGCCCGACGTGTTGGCGCCCAGTATGAGTTCGTAAGGAATTCCATCGTATAAGTCAACCGCCCCCGTGGCCTCATAGACCGTGGTGGACGTGCTCTTGACGTAACCGTCGCCCAGCACGTTTCCAACAATGTTGAAGTAATGCGCCAAGTCTCCAATCCAAATGCAATTCTCAGCCTGGGTTTGCCTGCCTTCGGTGCTCAACAATCCAACCGGCGCGGGAAGCGGCGTTGAAGTGGAGGAGCCGTACCGCGCGTCTTCAGGGCTCTGGCTCCAATTCTCGCCGGCGCTATAGTTTCGGAACAGCGTGGTGTCGCTGGAGGAACCCCAGATGGAGTCCGATATCAGGTTGGCGACGACATTGCCTTCCTCGAGATTGTACATCGTATGCGCGCCGTGGCAGGAATCAAAGTCGATCGGCATGAATGTGGGCGACCCCGAGGTGTACATGTTCGTCGAGAAATTGTAGGCGAGAACATTGCCGGAGGAGCCGCGATTGATGATCACGCTGGTGTGCAGTCTCCAGAAAATGTTGTCCTCAACCAGGCAGCCGCTCGTCTTCCAGTCAAGCGAAAGGGTCTCGTCATACGTTCCCGGCCCGTGAATGAAAGCATCGTGGAAAAACGAGTGCCGCACTTCGCAGCGATAAGAGTCTATGATTTCGACATGATCTCCCCCCGTGAAATTCCCCTCTACGTTTTTCAGCCAGCAGTAGGCGGCGTTGCCCATCATGAAGTTGACCGTGGTGCCGGAAACAGCATAAACGGTCAGGTTTTCCACGCCGGCCCACTTGCCCGCCGCGGTGAAGGGAGATGCCAATGGCGTCAGCGTATAGGCCATGTAAGCCCCCGGAGTAAACCCGATGACCGTCCCGTTCACAGAAGTCACTTCCACGATTTGTCCGGCGGACCGGGTCCCGCTCCAGCCGTCGCACCAGGTGCATGAGCCCGAGTCACCCGCGATGGTGACTGGAATGGAGCTGTCGTTTAATTCGGTCAGCATCAGGTAACTTCCCACCGTGACTCCGCTAGCGCTGTTAAGCGTAAGGCTCGTGGATTGCGCGGCGATGGTTCCGGTTACCGCGATGGAGTTGGCAGTATTGACCCCGTAACTGGCGGTGCCAAGAAGCACCGCGGTGCCCGAGCCGGCGTTCAGAACGGTCGTCCCCATGCCGGCCCCGCGCAGTGTGACTCCCGTCGGGACTGTCAGAGTGCCGCTGAGCGTGTAAGATCCAGCCGAGAGCAGAACCACCTGATTGGAGGGGCAGGAGTTCAGCGCCGATTGGATCGTCGATTGCGACGCCCCGGCGGCGATGGTCTGGAAGATGGTAGTCCGGTTTGGAATGCCGCCTGGAATGCCGACGTTCCCCTGCCAGGTCGCCAACCGACTTGAGGGAACGACCTGCCCCAAAGCACTCGACGCAATCAGCACGACCCAGGCGTGCTTCCAAACACTGAAAGATGAAGCTTTCGTTTTCATTGCCATGGACATTAGCAGAATCTCAGCCAAGGCTGCCGCTAGGAAATACCTTGCCGCAGCGCCTCCCGAATGAGGCCGGGAAAGGCTCTTGTATCACCTTTTCTTAAACCAGCTTTCACATTCCGTGCGCATGGGCCCAAAGGACCCCGCGCCACGTCAAACCGATGGCCGCGCTCGCGGACAGCGGTTCCTTGTCATGACGCGGTACACGTTCTGTCCAGAAACTAGCTCGTTTGAAATCCCTCTCGCGCAGCCGGATCCTCGTGGATCACGGCCGCTGCCCATCGGGAATTGGCGATGGATCCGGCCGCCCGTTTCCGAACCTGGCCTCCCCTAGAGCCCCAACGGGGAGTTTTTCCTCCGCCCGGCTGGGGTATTTCATCGCTACCAGCAGCAAGGCGAACCAGAGGGCATTGAGTCTGTTGAACCCGGACTCGGTGAGGTTGTGGAAAGCGCCGGCCGCCAATATCGTGAGACGGACTCCCGCGTATCCCACCCCCAGCTCCAATTCCTTCCGGATGTCCTTTGCCGCGGCGACCAGGAACGCCAGGATTAAAAAGCAGCCGATAAAACCGCTGTTCAAGTAGGTCTCCAGGTATCCGTTGTGCGCCTCGTTCAGCTCGTAATAATAGCCTTCGGAAACTCGCTTCACGCGGTCGCCCATCCAGAAGCTGTAATAGCCCGCCCCCACCACCGGGTTGATGCTCTCCCGCAGCACGGCGTTCCAAATGTCAACTCTGCCGGTGAAGGTCAGGTCGCGCCCCATCGCCCCGACCATCGCGTCTCCGGCGTTGAGCATCACGAGCATGAACACCGCAGCGGCTGCCGCCGCCCCGTAGAGCCAAAGATGTTTCATGCGCTTTTGGATCGCTGGCACCCTCAGGCTCACCAGCAGGCCCGCGCCCAGCATCGAACACGACAGCGAGGTCGCGCTGTGCGCAATGAGCAGCAGCCATACCGCCAGCATCAGCGGCATCACCTGCGCCAACACCTGCATCTTCTCCCGCAGAATCGCCTTCCCCTTCTGCCATTCCATCATGCTCCAGAGCATTCCCACGGTGCAAACCAACACGCTCATCCCCAGCGTGTTCTTGTCCGTTGTCACCCCGATGGCGAAGGCCTCTCCGCTCCAACGGTTATAGGTTCGGCCAAGGTCCGGAAAGTACTTGATGAAAACCACCGAAAGCGGAATCAGCGCATAGCTGCATCTTTCGAACAAGGCCTTTATCGCCTCCTCCGGCTCGTCCTCTCCCAGGATCACCAGCACCATCACAATATTGCCCGTGTCTTTGATCCAGCGCTTGAGCGAAACCAGTGGATAATCCGACCAGATCACGCTCAGGCCCAGGTAAAGAAAGAATAGGAACAACCATTTGTTGCTCGAGCGGACTTCCGTCCAGCGCACCCCTCTCCGGGCCAGGATCACCAGGCCGGCGACGATGAGCCCCAGAAAGATCAACCGGTCAAAGGGGCTCCCTTCCGTCGGGTCCTCGACACCCTCAAGACCGAACCACATCGACAGCGGCCTTGATCCGACAATGGTGAACCAGACCAGCGGGACCCATAGCGCGCCCGATACCCTCGGGTGCCGCTTCCGTTCCTGGCGAAACAGCCAGAGGATGAACAGGAAGGATAAGTAAAGCGCTAGCTTTGGATCCATGGTCGGTCTCTGAAAAATACCCCGCGCTATTCGGTCACGTAAACCTTCCCTCCCGGGCTGAAGCCGAAAAAGGCCAGCACTCTGCCGAGGTGATCGAAGAGCTTGACCAAATACTTCATAAAACAGTGCTGGCCGGCCAGGAACAAAAAGGGCAGAGCCAGGCTATAAAGCGGAATGGCGATGAATGCCTTGACCAGGCCGCGCCATCGGCAGGAAGTGTACTTGAAGGAGTTCTTTCCCCGCTGCAAGGCCCTGCGCAGCATGAAACCGCGCCTCCACCGGCTGGCCGGCACCGTCTCCCATACGACGGCTTCCTGGCACCAGACAAACTTCCGCCCGGCTTCTGCCAGCCGCCGGAAGAAATCCTGGTCTTCCGAGCCGCTGCCAAATTCACGCCGAAAGGGGAGGCCGATCGCTTCCAGGGCTTTTCGCTTTAGCAGCACGTTTCCGCTCCGGGCCTCCTGCCACGTCATCGCATAGCCGGTGGGATAACCTGGCCGATCAAAAAGCCCCGCCTTCCTCACCCAGGCCGGTGGCTCCTGCTCAAACCGGGACTCGACCGGGCCCAGCACGGCGTCCACGTCCGGTTGGGCGCAGACCCCCAGCAGGCGGGAGAGCCAATCAGGGCCGGGAACCTCATCATCGTCGATCATGGCCGCATAATCTCCCCTCGCGTTGGCCAGGGCGCGGTTGCGGGCCAGGGCGATATTCTGCTCCGGCTCAACGCAGTAGGTTATTTCCACAGTCCCGGCCCGGGCGAACGCCGACACGACTTCACTGCCGGATTGCAGCCGGTCATTATCAGCCACGACGATCGAGAAGCTGAACCGCCCGCCGGTCTGCTGCTCGCGCAGCGCCTCCAGCAGCCGTTTAAGCAGCTCTGGCCGCCTGAACGTGCAGATGCAGACGCTGATATGGGGCAGTGGATTCATCCTCGCCGCTCGATGAGCTGCCTCTGAATCAGCTCCAGCCTTAAGAGCCTGTGCAATTCGGAGGTGTGGTTGCCGCGGCCGCTGGCATGATCGTTGACGATCTGCTCCACGCGCTCCTTCCTCACATACGGCCGCGCCAGGGCGCGCGGATCCAGCAACATGCTTTTGATGTATCCGGCCAGTTGGTCCCGGTACCAGACACGAAAATGGTAAAACTTGTGCCGCCCCAGAAACAGCCGTTCCAGGTGCGCCGGGGCCAGCAGATGATCCGCTCTCGCCAGCCATTGCGGCATCCCGTAGTCGTAGGCGTATTCGGCCCGGAAGGTGAATTCCTGCCAGAGATTCCGCATCCGGCCCACAAGCGGCGGCGGGCGCAGCACGATGCCGCGGTCGGTGGGAATGCGCCCCAGTTCAGCATTGCCGTCGGCGATCAGCCGCAACGAAGGTTCCCGGCTCTCCGCAATTCCGGCGGGCGCCCGGTACATCAGCGCCACTAATTCGTTGTCCAGGTACGGCGCCCGGAGCGTCAATTGCGATCGTTCGATGGAAAGGCGCGAGTAGTGATGCCAAGGCACTTGCTTGAACGCAATGAACGAAAGCGAATGGCACCGCGCCTCCTCTTCATACGTGTTGGCCGCGCTTTCCAATTGGCGCTCAAAATCCGGGGCGAAGAGCCCCGTCCCCACCCCGCCCGCCTTGAACGCGACATTCCGTCTTACGATCTCCGAGCCATAGTTGCCGGTCAGCCGGACCGGAGCGATCTCCCTCGCCACCCGGTTGACGTAAAGCTCAACCGCGCCGGTAACGTCCATCGCGCCATCGGATAAATAAATCGCCTTTTCCGCCAGCGTGGGAAACTCCCGCAGAAAGCCTTCGTCCACGGGAATGACCTGATGGGGCTGGCCGCAAGCGCGGGCGACCCGCCGGGCCACGGTGACATCCGTGCAATCGCGGTACACTCCGCCAAAGGTGTAGCAGGGCAAAGTTCCCGGAGGCCGGCCCGCCCAGGCCATGATCATGCGGCCGTCCAGCCCGCCGGTTAGCGACATGCCAACCCGGCTGCGCCCGCCTAAATACGGCTCCAGAATGCGAGGAAAACGCTCTCTCAGCTCGTGGTAAAACTCCTCCCCGCCCAACAGCTCCAACTCCTCCCAAACCCGCCGGTTGAAATAAAGGTCCTTGGTGAGCGGACGGCCGGGAGAAAAGGTCCAGGCGGCTCCCCCGGGCAGCAGCGAGATCCCGGAGAAGATCGTCCGGTCCCGCAGAGCGCACCCACAGGCGACCGACTGGCCCAGGCCCTCCATGTCCAACCGGCGCAGGCCCGGCAGCACCTCAAGAATCCCCTTCGCCTCCGTGCCAAAATAGAACCCGTCTTCGTTCTGGTGGTAGTAGATCCGCTGCAGCCCGTACCGATCATTGAACAAAACCGCCGTTTGGCGTCTCGTGTCGAGCAGAACCCCGCTGAACCATCCATTGAGCCGCTCGAAAAAGCCGTTTCCCAATTCTTCGTAGAGATGCACAAGCCAGCCCGCATTCTGCGGGTCGAACTGGTGTCCATTGGCCTTGAGCCGCGCAGCCTCCTGCGAGCCTCCAAAGTGTTCTCCGCTGAAGATCAGGCAGATATCCTTGGCCTCATTCCACATCGGCAGGCAGTCCCCGTCCGCCCCGTCGAGGCATGTCCAGCAAACGCCGGCCCCGAGCCGGGGCTCCACGTGGCAGCCGGTGGTGCGAGAGCCCTCATGCTTGAGACAATTCAGCATGGCATCGAGCTGCTTGCCCATCTCCGGCTTCCACGTTGCGCTGATGATTCCTGCTATTCCGGGCATGCTGCCTTCTTGAGTTGGGTCGAGTTCCCGACCGACAATTGTTCCTGGGACACAGTCTTATTCACACCGAATCGAGCGGGACGGAGCACGCTTGGAGACGAGACGGGATTGGAGCCGGCGGGAGGAATTGAACACTCCATCTGCTGAATACAATTCAGCCACTCTAACGTTGAGCTACACCGGCGCAACTGGAGAAAAGTCTTAGCCTGCTTCGGCCAGCTTGTCAAGGCAAGCGCCTCCGCTCGCGCGCCTGTTCCACGGTCTTCACCATAATGAGCTGCCCGTTCGCCTTCTCCTTTTCCTCGAAGCCGCACTTCCGGTACAGGCGAATTGCCGGCTCATTGTCCTCGTCAACTTTCAAGCTGACTTCCGCCACCCGCCACCCGGCCAGTTCACCCAGCGCGAAGCGCACCAGCTCGACCCCCAGCCCCCTGCCCCGCAGTTCCGGGTCAACATAGACCGCATGTATTTTCCAATGATAGCCCCTGGCCGCGAGGCTGAACCGTTTTCGAAGAAGAATGGTGCCCAGCACCTTGTCGGCGTCCTGCCCGGTCATCAAATAGAAAAAACTGGCGCAGATTCCCAGCCGCATCAAGGCGTAGTAAAGCGGAGGCGAGTTCGTATACTGCGCAATATACTTTGGCGGCAAGCCCAGCCGCTCCAGCCGACTCCTGTCCCCCGGCTTCCCGCAGCCTCTTATTGTGAATTCGGAGGTCATTCCTGCGGCTTGAGCTTGTGTTTTTCCTGATCCACGATATCCCCTCCACGCAACGCTCGCACGCCCGCCGAGTAGGCCCAATAATAGAGGCGGCGAAGCGGATATTTCCACATATAGCCCCCTTTCAATTCCCCGCCAAACCGCTCCTTGAACATCATGAGCCCCTCCTGCTTGGAGCCCTTCTCGGGGTTGATCCTGACGCCGACAAAATCGTAGCGGCCGGCACCCAGCCCGCGGAAAAGCTTCATGGCTTCCCAATGCAGGAGATTCATGGCCCCGGTCGACGGCTTGGGGGCGCTGCCCCCGTAGACATAGTAGGCGCTGTGGCGGCTGAACGGGATGACCGCCGCTCCCTGCACCGCTCCTTCATGCCGCGCAACGATGATCTTCACATTCTCCCCCAACCCGAGCACCAGGCGCCGAAGCGCCTCATGAGACATGAACCCAAGACGCGATCGCCGGAGGGTGTCCCGAATCAGCTCGTAGGCGGCGTCCAGGTGCTCGATCCCGTTTTGAATCTCCACTCCCTTCTTCATCGCGTTTCGGATCACGTTCCGGTGTTTGGAGTGAAGATTGTCCCAGAGCGTTTCCTCGGGCTGCTGCAAATCGATGATGCAGGAGCCGTAAGGGGCTGCCATCGCCCCATCAGGGTAGGTGCGAAAAACAGTGTTGGCCGTAGCCGGAATGATCATGCTGGCCCCGCGAGCTCGAAAATGCTCCACCACGCTGTTCAGGAATGACCTTTCTTCCTCGATGGAGAAAGCGTCCTCCAGGGGAATGGTCGCGACGCGAAAGCGCACCATGCGCAGAAACGCCTTTTTGACGACGGTATAGGGCAAAACGCATCGGAGCTTCCCCGCGGCGTCAACGCCTCCCATCCAGCCATATTCATCGCCAACAAGCTTGAGAAACGCTTCCGAGGCGTAAATGGAAAGCCCCGGATGCCAGGCAATATCCACCGGCCTGGCCTGGATCCGCTCAAGCCCATCGCCCTTGGTTTTCGCAGCCGCTAACGGCGCCTCGGCGGTCGTTGTGGAATCGGTTGGCATTATCGGGTTGCGGACGGGGCCGTCTGCCGGGCGGCCTTGAGCCCGCATGACTCTCGGACGTCTTCAAATGTGCTAACTTTGATGCCGCTGTCTTTCAGGAAAGACAGAAATCTTGTAACGGTATCGAAATCCGTCAGGTCCTTGGTATGGCCGATGGCAACCACCGGCTTGAACAGGGCCGGGCTCTTCCGATCTTCGCGGATCATCGCCTCCAGCCCTGCCCGAAGTTCGTCAAAAGTCATGCGACAGAAATCGAGCTTGAGCGGGTACCGAATGCGAAACAAATCCCGCAGGCGATTCACGCGCTGCCGCAGGCTGGGACCGGCGCCCCTGCGCCCCGCCGCGCCGCCTTTGTGCTGCAACCCCAACCGCTTGGAGGTCAGCATTCGCCAAAACGGCACCATCCGCGTGTAAGTTGGTATTTCCAGCAGCCTGCCCGCCGCATCCTCCACATTGACGTCGCGCTCGAAGGTCCAGAAATACCCATTCTTCAAAGACCGCCGGTAATCCAGGCCCCGGCTGCGCTGCACCCCCCCTTTGAAGACCGAAGAATCGACCCGGATCCCTTTGTCCGCCAACACCTGCGCCGCCGCATAAGACGGCTGCAGCAGCCAGTTGCCGGCCCGGAACGACAAAGGAACAAACTCCGGCTCCTTCAGCACCGCTCGCAAGTAGCCTATGGCTTTCTCGACAATCCATTCAATGCGCTCGCGCTTCAGCAAGCAGAGATTGTACTCGGCGTCATCGAGCACCCAAGCTCCCTTTTCATATCGGGCATTATACCATTGGGGATGCAGGTGCAGCCCAATCTCAAACCCTCCGCCGCGAAGCCGCCGGACCTGCTCTTTGACTCTCTCGATTGCCGGGTCGGTGGCTTGGGATTCAATCATCTCCAGCTCGGCCGCCTCGACGAAATTAACGAACCGCGCGTCGGCGCGCTGAAACGCGTCCATTAACCTCTCGGCGGGTTCATACACCAGTTCCCTTAAGCTTCCCTGCCCGTTGCCATAGATCTCGTAGTCTATGGTGAAAACACACTCAATCATGACTCCCCAGCCTCGCTCTCGACGCCGGCGCTGCCATTCGGCATCGCTGACGCCGCTCCGGGCTTTTGCCGGGTTGTCAGCGGAATAAGCACCCACCGGTAATAGCGCGCGCGCATCTCATAAAGCAATGAGATCAGACCGGGGGGGAGAATCCCCAGCAGGCCGAGATGAAGTTTAAGCTTCATGGCAATCCTGCCTTTCAGGCTCAGCGGGATGTAATACCGGGGGAAATCAATGCGCTGAAAGCCGCAACGCCGCTTGAATTCCGTCAGCGAGCTCTTGGTCTTGTTCCCATAAACGAACTTCCCGTAGACCAGGAACTCAATTCCCTGCTGCTGGCAGACCTCGACCGCCTTGGCGATCAGGACGTTCGTCGGACGCTTATCATAATGCTTTGTCTTGGTGATGATCTGCATGATCCCCGCCACCTTGCCCATCTTGATGAGCTTGATGATGCCGATCAGCTCTTCCTCCACGTAGGCGCCGATCCACTCGCTGGTTTCCAGAAACGTTCCGTATTCGCTTTTGACCAGGTCAAAATCCTTGCCGTAGTGCGCGAAGGGTTCCCCCTGCCGGGTAGGCGTGTCGTTATGGATTTCAATGATGCCCCGAACCAGATCATCGCTGAATTCGACTATCTTGGCGAAAACTCCCCGTTTGGCGGCCCTCCGGATGTTCTTCCGGGTTACCTGCGGAAGGTGTTTTTCCCACCACTCGTCGAAGGTGGTTATCGGAATGGCTGCCGCATTGTCCCACACCCAGGGATAAGGGTGCCGGGGCTTGGTCTCGGGCAGCTTCTCCACAAAGGTGAACAGGTCGGCTCCCAGGTTCTGCTGGCGAAAAGCTCTGACGAAGGCTTCCGGGTCGCCAACGCGCTTGCCCTCCAGCCATTCTTCGTCCTGAACGGCGGCTGTCCTGAGCCACCGGCCCGTGACCACCACCGTGGCGCCTTCGACACACGCGGCGGGCACCTTGACAGCTTTGCCCTTCACTTTAATTTCGGCAACATTCGGCTCCATAAAATCTCATTTCTGCCCGGCGCGCGTCTCTTCCTGGCTCACAGCAGGCCGTAACCGCCCACCTGGACTTTTGCGCGCATCTGCGCGCATGCCTCGCTCAGCAACCACTCCATTTCCGCCGGCTGCTCCGGATGAGCCTCCAACTCCACCGCCGCGCTCCGGGCAAGCACCAGCACCCGCTCGAAACCCTGCATCTTCATGCAGTCCGGCAGAGAGAACAGGAAGTCCATCGACCGGTACCTGCGCCGGATCCACCGGTTTACCAGCCGGCGGAATCCGCACTTGGCCCAGCCTTTTTGGCCCGGGAAGAACGAGAAACCCGGGCGAATCCTCTCCCCCCTGGGAATCACCGGGTCCAGCAGCATGTTGGCGCACAAGTGCATGTGATGGTGGCCGTCAAAGTGCGAGGGCGCGGTTCCGAAGAGCCGCATGTATTCTTCAAGCTGGGCCTGAAATACGCGCTGAAATTGCCCCCGCAACCCCGGATGATACCAGAGCTGGGCGAACCGGTTCCGGGTCAGGAACCGCACAATCTGCCGCTGCTGCTCGGCAATCCGAGGCTGGCAGCCGTGCCCGCTGAACGGCTCGGTAAAGTTCAGATGCAATCCCGTGTCAACACCGATTTGCTTCGCCAGTTCGGCCGCTCTTTCGGAGTCTTCCATGAACACCATCGCCGAGGCCGAAGTAACGGCCCCGTGGCGGACACACGCCAGGATTCGGTCAGTGGCCGAACGACTTCGGCCCAGGTCGTCTGCATTGATGACAAGCATGCTCCGTCCTCACCCGCATGGGTGCAAAAGCCGCTGCCCGAAAAATCTCCGCAAGCGCAGCATCTGTTCTTTCCGTCTGAATTTGACCAGATCCGCCGAGACGACTTTCTCCGCTCGTGTCATCACCGCCCAAACATACCCGGCCAGCAGGACCAAGCCGCCGATAACCAACGGTTTTCGCCCCATCTGATAGGTCGACCGGAAAACCTGCCAAACCGGGTGCCCCCCCATAAGGTAATCGTGGTAGCCACCCCGGAAGGTGATCATCAAGCTGGAGTGATTCGCAGTCCCCATCTTTCGATGGTGATTGCACCACTTCTCGGTGAAGCTCCGGGTCTGCCACCCCTTCATCCTGGCCGTCAGAACCGCCGCCAAATCAATGCCGCCCACCTTTAAAGGAACGTAGCCTCCGATGGATTCGAAGCACTCCCGCCGGAATAATTGGCAGGCTCCCGAAACATGTTCCTCGCTGGTGTACCGATAGTTATACCCGGTCTCCCCTTCCCGAAAAGGCGTGCCCCCAACTCCAAGGCCGGGATTCTCGCCAAACTTCTTCAGCAGAAACTCGAAATACCCCGGCTCGAATGAGATGTCGGCATCCAGGCTGCCGATGATCGCATAGCTTAAGCCCTTCACCTTCTCGTAGCCTGCGTTGAAGGCAAAGACTTTCCCGGCAAAGTGACGCTCCCGGCGCTCAGGCATCCGCACCAACTCGATCCATTCATGCCTCCGGGCGTATTGCCCCACCAGCTCGTCAGTCCCGTCAGTCGAACCGTCGCTGACTATCACCCACTTGAGCGGCTTGACCGTCTGCGCCACCATGGACTTCAGGGTCAGCTCGATATAGTCCGCCTCATTGCGCGCCGGAGTGATCATCACGTAGGCCGGCACGCTGCCGCTCGCGGAAGCCGTCGCCTCTGACGGCTGACGCGATCCACCGGCTTCGGTTGTTTGCACGCTTTGGCCCATGTTACCTCGTCGAAGGAACCCCGTCCACCAGCATGACGCTCAGCGCCAGCAGCATCCAGGCCTGGCTCCATCTCATGTAGGAAATGCGATTCGTGTAGCCGGCGCGCTTTTGATAATAGAAATAGCCCTCCTCGGCGCGCAGGTTCTCGATCGTCCAACGCAGGACAGCGCGCGCCAGCGGCATCGCCTCCGAACTCAGGTCTCGCAGGGACGCCAGGGTAATGATGCCTTGGGCCGCCGAGTGAATGTCTATCGGGTATAGCTGGTCGTGGAAGTACTTCGGCGCCCCGTCGTCTCGAAAGAAATGGCTCATGTAGAATTCGAAGCCAAGCCCGACGTTATGCTCAAATTCCGTGGTTTGGGCCTCTCGCCCGATCTGACGCAAGGCGCATAGGTTGAAACCCGTATGGAAGTTATCGACCCAAAACTGGGTGGATGATTCGCCGTAAGCCCAGGAACCATCCGGGCGCTGCCGGCCCGCCGAATAACGGGCGGCCTTCAGCGCCGCCTCGCGATACTTGGGGTTGGCCCGGTGGCGGGAAACCCTGCAAAGCATCGCCGCCCCCAGAAAATTGGCGTTGTGGACCCCCGTGCGCGCATCAGGAAGCGGGTAGCTGAAACCCGCCCTTCCTTCGGCATCGGTCCAATAGAGCTCATCCAAGAGGTAGTCCGCGGCGCTGGCGGCCATATCCAGCCACCGTGCCTCGCCGGATTCCTCAAACCAATCCAGCAGCGCTTCGGCCGCAAACGTTGTGCACACCAGGTTGGGCGCCCCCCGCGGCACCAATTGCTTGCGAGTCTGCCACGGGAAACTGTAGCCCCAGCATGCCCGCTCCACCCCCGGGGACCGCTGCGTGGCCAGCGCCTGCGCCAGCGTCTCCAGAAGCGGGCGGTCATTCACCAGCCCGGCTCTCGAAAGCTTTACCAGCGCCGACAGAAACAATCCGATGGCCTTGGGGTTCCGGGTCTTGGACACCCGCAAGAGCGGCCGAAAATTGATCGGGCATCGCTTGAGGCCCTGGGTGAGGGCCAAGCGAACGAATTTTGAATGCAGCAGCCCCATCCGATCCAGGAGCTGGCTGTTGAGAGCATCGTACGGATCGTATCCCGCCCAGTCGTTTTCCAGGCAGTAGGCCAGGAGTTTCCGCGTCGCCTCCCGGAGACGATCCAATTCCTCCTGCCCGCGGGCTGTCCCAGCCGTTGTAGGTTCCAAGGCGGTCATTCTCCAGCGCCGGCGCTCGCCCCTGCGCCACTGTCCCGAATCTGCTCCACAATCCGGCAGGCGGCGCGGCCGTCCCACAGGGGCGGGTTTTGACCGAGGCGCTCTTCCGCGGAAAGAACTGCGGCAAGATCGGCCCCCAGCCGTTCCAACCCGGTGAGCCGGTTGCTCCCCACCGTGATCGTCACGGGGCGCTCGGTGTTCGGCCGCAACGTGAGACAGGGGGTGCGAAAATACGTGGACTCCTCTTGCAAGCCGCCCGAATCGGTCAACACGAGCCGCGCGTTTTCCGTGAGGCAGAGCGAATCATGGTATCCCACGGGCTCGATCGCTTTCATTCCCGGCTGGCTCTCGATAGGAATGCCGAAGTCCAGGATCATCTTGCGCGTTCGCGGGTGCATCGGAAACACCACCTGCATGCTCCCCGCCAGCTTCTTCAACTCCCCCATAATCGCCGTCAGCGATTCCCGCGAATCGACATTGTTCGGCCGGTGCAACGTCGCGTAAACAAAGCCCCGCGGTTTTATCCCGAGGTTCCGCAGGATGCCGCTGGCGCGCGCTTTCTCCAGGTTTTCCTGCAGCGCGTCGATCATCACGTTGCCTACCAGGCGGATCTTGCGGGCTGGAATCCCTTCCCGTAGAAGGTTTCTATCAGCGTCCTCCGATGGCGTCAGCAACAGGTCGGCCAGCGCGTCAGTCACCAGCCGGTTGATCTCTTCCGGCATGCTTCGGTCAAAGCTGCGCAACCCCGCCTCCACGTGGGCCACTTTGATCCCCATTTTCGAAGCCACCAGCGTGCAGGCAACCGTCGAATTCACATCGCCCACCACGACGACCCAATCCGGTTTCTCCCGCTGGCAAACCGGTTCGAACCGGGTCATGATGGTCGCCGTCTGCACCGCGTGGGTCCCCGAGCCTACCTCCAGGTTCACATCCGGAGCCGGAATCCCGAGCTCCTGGAAGAAAACATCCGACATCTTCGGATCGTAGTGCTGCCCGGTGTGGACCAGCAACGCATTCAAACGCAAATCCCCGTTGCGGCAGCGGTCATTGCTCGCGCGAACAGCCTTCATCAGCGGAGCCACCTTCATGAAATTAGGCCGGGCTCCGGCCACGATCAGCAACTTTATTGATTCATTCGACATACAGGGCGCAAAGACTCTTCCTCTCGCGGTGCCAAAGCCGGCCTAGGGGCGCGTTTGTTCAGCAATAGCTTCGATGGCATCGACAATCTGCAACAGGGTGCGTTTGGAAGTGACCTCAGCCAGCGGTTTGCGTTCCCGCTTCCCCAACGCAATGAGCCGGCTCACGTCGTCCACCGAAGTGATCAAGACCAGCCGGCCCTCGGCGCTAAGCTGTCGATCGACGGCGCCAATCGTGCCGCGAAAAATGCTGTAGACCGGCACTCCCAGCGCCGCCGCTTCCCGGTTCATGGTGCCCCCGCCGCTCACCACCAGGTCCGAATGCCAAATCAGGTTTAGCCCGTCGAGGGCTCGCTTGGGAATCACCGACTTGCCGCCTTCAAACCAGCGCGGCCATCGGCTCCGGATAAACTCCCCCTGGCGCTGGTTGCGGGGCAGCAGCACTACCCTTGCCTGAGGAACCTGGCACGCGCGCTCCATCAGCGCCTCGAATAGCTGTTCGCTTTCCGGGTTGTGGTAATGCGCCTCGGTCGCCGGCGGCCGCACCGTCACCACCAGCTCGCCGGCTCTCAGCCCTAATTCACCCAGGACTCCAGGATCCGGATCGAGTTTCCAGGCGTAGACGTCTTCTTTGATGCCTTGATACTTGCGAATCCGATCCTTGACATGCCCCAGGGCCGCGTCCGGGATGACCTCCGGCGCCATGAGCCATGTCGGGCGCATCATCGGCGGAAACTTGCAGTACTCATAGTCCTCGATCAGCACGGTCGGTTTCCGCAGCGTGTTGCTCAACAGCAACTGCGACCGCGATCCGTGCGAGACCCCCAAAACCGGCTTCTCCCGCAGCACCACAGGCAGGAGCTGGGAAGCCCGGTAGGCCAGGCCCGCCACCTTCAGCAAACGGTTCTTCCCGTGATGACGGCCGACTCTCACGTACCGCATTCCCTTTTTGTCGGCGAGTTCGCAAACCTGGAATGCGTCTCGAGCCGTCACCACAACCGGAAAGCCCCGCGCCCTGAGTTCCTCGAGGATCGGTTCGAAAAACGGGACATGGGGCGTGTTGTCCAAATCGATCCAGATCTTCGGCCTTTCACGTCGATGCGCCGCCGCAGTGTTCCGGCGCCCCGTTTCGGCGCTGTGCAAGACTGGAGTGGTGCTTTGCATGGGAGTGCTCCTGATGCCGATGACCGTCACCCGCGCGATGGCCGCGCAGACTTCGTCCCCGTCAATTCGCACGCTGTGCGAAAGACTGCCGGACCATGAAAGGTCATTTCCACATTTTGTACTTCCGCCGACTCTGCCAACCCCAGGCAGACGGCCAACCCCTGGCAGAGCAAGAAGCGCGCCCCTAAGTGTCCTGGGAAAGCCCAGCCGGGACGTAGGATCGCTGCTTGTTGAGGACCGCAGCCACATTGGCGCGCGATTCCCGCATCAGGGCGCTGGCGCGCACCGCCGAATGCTGTTTGGTCTTCTCCGCCTCGAGCACCAGCAGAACGATGTCCATGTAGCTGGCGAGCCGCGGCGTCGCGCTCGCCGGCGACACCGGCGGCATGTCAAAAATGATATAATCGTAATCGCTCGCTTTGAGCTTCGGCACCAGATGCGAGAAACGCGTCGGCATCGCCTTGGCCAGCGACTGGCCCGGCCCGTCGCGGAGAGAGGCCAGATACAGGTTTTCCTGCACCTGCGCGTCCGCCCGCGCTTCCGGCTCCAGCGCCGCGCTCAAACCGCACCCCGGCTTGCCCTGGTAAAACGAGTGCGCCATGCCGTGCTCACCGTTCATGTCCACTAACAGGACGTTTCCGTCGCCTGTCTTGGACAACGTCGCGGCCAGGCCGCTCGCCAGCGTGCTCACCCCGGCCCCCTCGCTGCAGCCCGTCAGCGCCACCAGCTTGGGCTTCTTCAGATTCAGGTTGTTCACCTCAAAGTAGGTCATCAGGCGTTCCCGGAGACCATCAACGTGGGCCTGCATGTCAGCGTCCGGCTTCCATTGAACGATTTCCTCGCGGCCCGCCTCCCCGGCACGCCTGCCGGCTTCCGTTCCTGTGGCAGTCCTTCCATCCTTCCGGCGCGAACCTCGCTTCCGGGCCCAGGCGGTGTCCGGAATGGTCAGGAACACCGGCAGACGCAAGTGCCGCTCCACTTCCAGCGGCCGCTTGAGGCTGCGGTCCAAAACAAAGTCGATTAGAAAAGCCAGTCCCACCCCCAGCCCGAGGCATCCCGCAAACACCGCCCCCATTCGCTTGCGCGCCTTGCGATCGTCCAGTCCCGGCGGAGTCGGATTCTCGACCGTGCTGATGCCGTTGGCCTCGCCTGAGTTGGCCGAGGCCCGGTTTTGCGTGCGCTCCAGGCTCTTGAGGAGAAACTCGTAGCTCTTCTGCTCTTCATTACGCCGGCGTTCCACCTCCGCAATCCGGGGTTCCACTTCCATCACCTGCGAGGCCTGGGCCTCAATGTTGCTCAGAATCGTACCCAGGGCGCTGACCCGCGCTTCCAATCCCGGAATTCGGGCCAGACGATCGCCAACGTCACCGCCAAAGGCATTGGTGCCGCCGTGGACGCCGCCGAGCGCCAGGTGGGCCAGGGCCGGAAAAGCCCGCTCCAGGTCGGCCTTTTGCGCGGTAAGCTTCTCAATCTGCGCGTGAACTGTCTGCACCTCGGGATGCGCCTCTTTATAGCTCCGCAACAGCTCGCGCTCGTGCCTCCTGAGCGAGTCCAGCTCGCCCGCGATGTCCCCATACTCGCCCAGCTTGTCGGAAGGCACCACTTCGTCGGGAGCGTTGGTTGCGCCGCCGGCGCGTACCTCCGGCGCGGACCGGCCAAGTATGGCCCTCTGCTCGGCCAGTTCCCGCTGCGCGTCGAGCAAATCCCCCGTGGCTTTGGAAATCTCCTCCTGGTAAGATCGCTTGGCATCGTCCAGGAACAGCACGTTGGCGTCGCGCTTGAGCCGCTTCAATTCCTCCTCGGTGGTCGCGAGCTTCTTGCGCATCTGCTCGGTTTGCTGGCGGTACGATTCGTCCAGTTCCCCAATTCCCTCATGCACGGCGCGGTTCTTCAGAATGTAAGCCTGGATGATGGCGCTGAGCACCGACTTGGCTATCTCCGGGTCGCGGTGCTTGAAGGAAACCGTGATAACCGAGTTGCGCGGCGGCGTCACCAGAAGTCCCGAAGATACCACTCCAAATGCGCTATAGCGATCCTTCCCCCCGCCCACGCGCGCGAGGATTCTCTCCGGCCCGACCGTGTCCACGGCCTGGGCGATCACGTCGCTGCTGGTGAGAATCTCCACCTCCTGCGCAATGATCGCCAGCGCGCCCGGATCAATCTGTTTTATGTTCTCCGCCTCCGGGCTCCCCGGGCTGACGCCGCGAGATTCCAAAACGTAATGCACCATCAGCTTGGCTTCCGACACGTAGAGCGGCGGGCAGAGCATTCGCGCAACCGCCGCCCCGGCTACCCCGAGACAGCAAAAGGCTAGCACCAGGCGCTTGTGGCGGAACAGCGTGAAAAGAACGTCGTCCAGGCTCATGCCCGGAGCAGCCGGTTGCGCCTGAACGTCATGGGGAGGATGGCCGGAATTCATGTTCACGCAGGGGGGTCTTTCGAGGGTTCTAGGTGGACAAGCTCTCCTTCAGGCCCTTCACGACGAACCGAATCTGCTCCGGGCGCAGCTCCGGATACATTGGCAGGGAGAGAAACTCGCGGGCGCAGCGCTCCGCTACAGGGAATGACCCCGGCCTGAGCCCCAGGAAGGAGTAGGCTTCCTGCAGGTGGATCGGGATGGGATAATGAACGCCGCAATGAATGCCCCGCGACGCCATCCGCTGCAGGAGCTCGTCCCGGTGGGGCACTCGCACCGCGTAAATGTGATAGACATGCAGCGCATGCGGAGAAACTGCCGGACGAATGACGCGCGGCTCATCGGCCAGCAGTTCATCGTACAGGCGCGCGTGAGCCCGCCGGGCGGCATTGGCCAAGGAAAGCCGGCGCAGCTTCACGCTCAGCACGGCCGCCTGAATGCCGTCCATGCGCGCGTTCCAGCCGATCGCCGTGTGATCGTGTTTGGCCACCTGGCCGTGGTCCCGCAACATCCGGACCTTGGTCCGCAAGTCGCCGTCGTCCGTTGTCACCGCCCCAGCCTCGCCGAAGGCTCCCAGGTTTTTACCCGGGTAAAAACTGAACGATCCGGCCACTCCCACGCTCCCCGCCTTGCGGCCTTTGAATTCGGCCCCATGAGCCTGGCATGCATCTTCCACTACGGGCGTGCCGTACCGGTGGGCGGTTCCCATGATCGCGTCCATGTCCGCCATCTGGCCGAACAGGTGCACCGGCACAATCGCCTGCGTGCGTAGCGTGATCGCCGCCTCCAATTTGGCCGGGTCCATCGTATAGGTCCGCTCATCGACATCCACGAAGACTGGCCGGGCGCCGCAAAGGCTGATCGCCTCCGCGGTGGCCATGAAAGTGTTCGGAACCGTAATAACCTCGTCCCCCGGCCCCACCCCCAGCGCCAGCAGGCTCAGCCAAAGCGCATCCGTGCCGCTGCCCACCCCCAAAGCATGCTGAGTCTGGCAAAAGGCGGCAAACTCCGTCTCGAACCGGGCAACAAAAGGCCCCCCAGCAAACGCGCTGGTTTCGGTCACTTGGCGAAAAGCGTCAAGTAATTCCGGCATCAGCGCCTCGTGCTGCACACGAAGATCCAGGAAGGGCACTTGCACAGTCACAGGGTTCAGGTTGCGGCGGCTGCCCGAAGCTGCCGCGCCGGATTGCCAGCCACTACCGCCCCATCGGGAACATCTTTGGTCACCACGCTGCCGGCCCCGATGGTGGCTCCCGCCCCAATCGTCACCCCGCAGAGTATCGTCGCCCCCGATCCAATCGAAGCACGCCGCTTGACCCGGGTCGGAATACAGTTCCAATCCGCCTCGGTCTGAACGTCGCCCTCCTCCGTGGTCGCCCGCGGGTAACGATCGTTGATGAAGATCACTCCATGGCCGACAAACACTTCCTCCTCCAGCATCACCCCTTCGCAAAGAAAGCTGTGGCTGGATATCTTGCATCGGTCGCCGACCCGCGCCCCCTTTTGTATCTCGACAAACGCGCCAATCTTCACGTCGTCGCCAATCTCACATCCATACAGATTCGTGAACGCGAAGACCTTGACGCGCTGCCCCAGTTTAACGTCCGGAGCAATCCGCTGGTAAAGATTGTCGTTCAAAGTCATACCGCAACCAGGGTGTGCCCGCTGCCGGGCACGATCGAGCCGTTCTTGCCGTTGCCGTTGCCATGCCCGTTGCCATTGCCATTGGCATGCCCGTTGCCGTTTGTCCGGCCATTGCCGCCAGCCCATTGCACCGCGTTCTCGAGCGCCACCGAGACGCCCTGGCACCGCAGCGATTCACCCGCCGCCTCCAGGATGCGCACGACCTCCAGCCCCAGCCGGCCGTTGGTGATCGGCACCGCTCCATCGCGGATGCACTCGATGAAATGCTGGCACTCCAGCTTCAGCGGCTCGTCTTGCTTGATGTACGGCACATAGGCGTCGCCGTAATGGTACGAATACGTGAACTCGGCAAACGTGTCGAAATGCGGCGGCACCTCGACCCGCGCATCGTAGATTTTCAGTTTCTCCAGCGGCTCGGTGTCGTCGTAAACGATCATGCGCTGCGATCCCACAACGGTCATTTGGCGCACCTTCTTTGGGTCAAGCCAGCTGTTGTGAATGGAGGCGCAACGGTTCTTGCGGAAGGCCAGATACATCATGGTCACGTCTTCAATGCCGCGAGTCACATGGCTGCTGCCCTGGCAGGAAACGCTCAGCGGCAGCTCCTCCAGCAGGTGCAGCAGAATCGAAATGTCGTGCGGCGCCAGGTCCCAGGCCACATTGATGTCCTTCTGGAATAGGCCCAGGTTGAGCCGGCGCGCGGCGATGTACTGCACTTCGCCAATGTCGCCGTGGTCGATGACCTCCTTCATCCGGCGCACTGCCGGGGAGAACAGGAAGGTATGCCCCACCATCAGCACCAGGCCCTGCCGCTCGGCTATTGCCACCAGGTCCTCCGCCTCCGCCGCCGTGCGCGCCATCGGCTTCTCGATGAACGTGTGCTTGCCCATGCTCAAACAGGCCTTGGCCATGTCATAATGAAAGCGAACCGGCGTCGCGATAACCACCGCCTCGATCTCCGGATCGTTAAGCACTTCCTCGAATCGGCTGGTGGTCGCCACCTCCGGATGCAGCCGGCGCATATGCGCCAGGCGCTGCTCGCTGGTGTCGCAGATCAGCTTCAAGTCGCAATCAGGGGACTGCCGCAAGTTGCGGATAAGGTTCGGCCCCCAGTAGCCGCATCCGACAACACCAACTTTAACGGTTCGTTTCATAGTTTTCATAGGTGTAAAGACTCGGCGGACTTCCCAATCTCCGCCACCGGACGCCTGGCTTTTCTGCGCTTCATCGCGCGAATGTCGCGGCACTGCGTCCAAAGTGCCGGCAACGTGATTAATAGAATCTTCAAATCCAACCCCAGGCTCTTGCGCCGGGCATACTCGACGTCCAGCCGGATCATCTCTTCGAATGTCGTCCGGTTCTTCCCGCTGACCTGCCACAGCCCCGTCAGCCCGGGCACAGCCTCGAACCGCCGCCGATGCGAGGCGTTGTATCGCTCGTATTCATACACCACACACGGGCGCGGCCCCACCAGGCTCATCTCCCCGCGCAGCACATTGATCAACTGCGGCAACTCATCCAGCCCCGTCGCCCGCAACGCCGCCCCAAAGGGAATCAGCCGAGGGTCCGCATGCGCGTCCAGTTTCACCATCGGCACCCCGGCGCTCATTAAGCGCTCCGTGTGGTGCCGGTGCGAATCCGTCTCAGCCCCATCCCGCATCGTGCGGAACTTATAACAGGTAAACTCGCGTCCCAGAAAACCCACCCGCCGCTGCCGGAAAAGCACCGGGCCCGGCGACCCGACCCTCACCACCAATGCAAGCAGCGCTCCAATAAACAACGCGCCGGGAGCCAGCACGATAATCACTGCCAGATCCAGCATGCGTTTCCATGGCGGTAGTCCTACGATTTCCTTCTCCCCGCCATTGGTTCTTTCCCGCAAATCCATAAATCCATTCAAGAACTGCATACCCCCACTTCGTCCGCTCCGAACTGGGTCTCTTAGTGCGCAAATCATCGACGCAGTGGTGGTATCTCGCAACTCCGCTCATTACGGAAGGCTTGTCGGTGATATTACGGAAGCTAAGGACATCCCCGCGGAAGCTAACCGCCTAAAACACCGCCACGCCTTTCGGCTTGCCTCTGGGATCGCTTCAAAAACAGGAGAGTCAAGATCGACTGCGACCAATGCTCCAAGGTCGCGCTTGATCCGGAGAACAACCTTCTACCGCGGTTGGGGAAGTCCGATCCGCAGGAAAGACGAGCCGGCCTTCACTTGCAGCACCACCTTCTCAAGGCTGGAGGGAATGAGGCAAAAGCTGCCGGGAGCCAAGGGAACCGCCGTTTGCTTGTAGCGCATCTCCCCTCGCCCGGTCAGCAGACCGAAAATCCGCGGCTGGTTCGGCCCAAGCGGCACGCTGGCGGATGAATCCGCCCGGCAGGCTTCGACGGTGAAAAGGGGATCAGTGACCAGCCGTCGGCTCCTCACCGGCCCATCTTCCGCAAAGTCTCCGCCGGCCAGGTTCGGCTCGAAGTCGTTAAAATCGATGCTGGCGAGAGACTCTGGCACATGCAGCGCCCGCGGTTGGCCGTCCAGCCCAACCCGGTTCCAGTCAAAGACGCGGTAGGTTGTATCCGAGTTCTCCTGTATTTCGAAAATCACAAGCCCGGAGCCAATCGCATGAACCCGGCCGCTGGGAAGAAACATCGCATCCCCCTTCTGCACCGGCGCGCGATGGAAACACTCGGCCACCGTCCCCGCCTGAAGTTTCCGCTCGAATTCCGCTCGCGTTACTCCGCGCCTGAGCCCCACATAAAGTTCCGCCCCCGGCGCCGCATCGGCGATATACCACATCTCTGTCTTTGCCTCGCCCCCCAACTCCGCGGCTTTGGCTGCCGGCGGATGAACCTGGAGTGAAAGTTTTTCGCGCGCATCCAGGATCTTTATTAAGAGTGGAAACCGCGCACCCGGCCCGCTGGCCGCCCCAAGAAGTTCCGCACCGTGGTTCTCCATCAGCCAATGCAGGTCCTTCCCCGCCAGCGCTCCGTTAGCGATCACGCTGGCGTCGCCGGGCCGATCGCTAATCTCCCACGACTCCCCGATCCGCTCGCCTGCAGGAAGTGCCTTTTGGTAAAGCCGCTCCAGCTCGCGCCCCCCCCAAATGCGCTCTTTGAACAAAGGGTGAAACGTTAATGGGTAAAGCATGGCTTTCTGACTTGGGAAATTTACGGCGGTTTCAGCGTTCCCAATCCCGTTATCCTTCTGTCTTCTCCGTTTTCTCCACGAAATGACCAAAGCCGCGGAATTTGGCGTAACGCTGTTTCAAGCGGTCCGCGGGCGCCAATGTGAGGAGTTGCTCAAGGTGCCGGAGCAGCGTCTCGCGCAGCGTCGCCGCCGTCGCATCCGGATCCGCATGGGCCCCACCCAGAGGTTCGGGAACGATCTCGTCCACTAAGCCAAGCTCAAACAGGTGTTTGGCCGTGATCTTAAGCGCTTCGGCCGCCTTGGGAGCCGCCGATCGGTCCTTCCAAAGAATAGCCGCGCAGCCTTCGGGACTGATAACCGAGTAGTAGGCGTTTTCCAGGATCAGCACCTTATCGGCAACCCCTATGCCCAGCGCCCCGCCGGAACCGCCCTCGCCAATGACCGTGGCAATGATCGGCACCTCGAACATCATCATTTCGCGCAAGTTCACCGCGATGGCCTCGGCAATATGACGCTCCTCCGCGCCGATGCCCGGATAGGCTCCAGCCGTGTCGATAAGCGTTATTATAGGCATCTGGAATTTAGCGGCCAACTTCATCAGCCGCAACGCTTTGCGATAGCCCTCCGGATGGGCTGATCCGAAATTGCGCAGAATGTTCTCCTTGGTATCCCGGCCTTTCTGCGTCCCTATCACCATCACTTTATGCGAGCCAAGGCGCGCAAACCCTCCCACCACAGCCCGGTCCTCGGCAAAAAGCCGGTCGCCGTGCATCTCTATAAAGCCGCTAAAAGCCGACTGAATATAATCCAGAGTGAAAGGCCTCTTCGGGTGCCGCGCAATCTTGATCCGGTCCCACGGGCTCAGGTTGAGGAAAATCTGGCGTTTGGTTTCCTCGAGCTTCTTTTCAATCAACGTCACTTCCTCCTCGACGCTGATGCCGAGGGAGTGCTTCTCCGGATGCTGTTTCAACTCTTCAAGCTTGCGCTGCAGCTCCGTAATAGGCTTTTCAAAGTCGAGCTGATGTTTCATCGAGTGCGGAGCTTAGAACATCCAGGCTGCCAAGGCAAGATCCCTGCGCCCCGCCGGGGGTACAAAAGCAAAGAGCCGGATTTGCATCCGGCTCTAAGTGGTGACGAGGTTTATACGCCTTCACCCAGGCGCTCAGAAGGGTAATGCGGCCAACTATTTGCTCGCTGTTCGAACCGCACTACAAGCAAAACCTCTATACTAACCCTAAACGAACAGCGAAATCGCTTTCGCTCAGCACCTATATGATAACCAACCTGAGCGATTTGTTCAAAAAAACTTCAAATTTCAAAGAGTCCCGCTTCGCCCCTTGGCAAAGCCCCCTGCATGACACCTTCCCTTACCCCTGGATCCCTATCTATTTTTCACATCGGATCGGCCTCCAGTCAAGCCGAACAAAACATTTTTTTCAAAAAAGTTTCACTCCCTATTTCCGGGGGTTGAAGCTCGATTCACGGGCCAGTTGCTCCCAAAGCTTGCGCTCGGATTCATTCACCCGTTTGGGCACCTCCAAGCGCATTTGGACAATCAAATCGCCCCCTGCCCCGCCGTGCTCCGGCAGCCCGCGGCCGCGAACCCGGAGCTTTTGTCCGTTCTGCGTGCCGGGCGGGATCTTGATGTTCACGCGGCCGTCCAGCGTCGGCACGGAAATGCTCGTTCCCAATACTGCTTCCCATGGGGCCAGCTCAGCCTCGCAAACCAGATTGTGGTCCTCCACCTCGAAGTCGGGATGCTTGGCAAACCGAACGCGCAGGTATAGGTCGCCAGCCGCGCCGCCAGCCACCCCCGCCTCCCCGCGTCCCGCGATGCGCAGTCGCTGGCCCTGGGTCACGCCGGCGGGAATCTTCACTTGGTAAGTGTCGGTCTTGGCCACCTGGCCCGTGCCGCCACAGACGTTGCACACATGCCGCGCCCGCTGGCCGGTCCCCCCGCAGTGCTCGCAGGTCACCGCATGCCGCACCGAAACCGCTCGCACCGACCCGCGCATCGCTTCCTCCAGCGTGACCAGGATGTCCCCTTCAATGTCCCGGCCCCGCTCGGCCAGGTCTTCCTCCTCATACCCCCCGCCGCGGCCGAAGCCACCTCCGCTTCGCGCCCGGCCGCCGAATAGTTGTTCGAAAAAGTCGCTGAATCCCGTGCCCCCAAACTGAAACTCGTCTTCCTCGCCCCGCTGGCCTCGTCCCGGAAAACCGCCTCCGCGCCCGGAGGATCCCCAACCCGGCGGCGGCCGGAACTCCGCCCCCGAACTCCAGTTGGCTCCGAGTTCGTCGTACTTTTTGCGCTTCGCCGAATCGCCCAGCACCTCGTAGGCCTCGTTGATTTCCTTGAATTTCTCCTCCGCCTGCTTCTTGTTCTTGGCAACATCCGGATGGTATTCGCGGGCCAGCTTGCGAAAGGCCTTCTTGATGTCGTCCCCGCCGGCGCTGCGCGGCACCCCTAGAATCTCGTAATAGTCTTTATATTGAACGGGCATAAGCCTTCGCCGGGATATGCCTCCCGGCTTCCCCACATGATGCCCCCCGCGCCGAATTTGTCAAAACCCGCCTGCAAGCCGATTCACACCTCCCTTCACCCCCTCCGCAGGCCGGGTGCCCTCACCCGGCGTCCCGCCACCTCGACCCCCGCCCCTCACACCGGCGGCACCACCTCCACCGGCGGCGCGGGCTTGTCCAGGTCTTCGGCCGGCGCCCGGCCTATCAGGCGGTTGAACTCCGCCGCGTCCAGCGTCTCGTTCTTCAGAAGGTCTTCGGCAACGCGCTCCAATTGATCTCGATGCGCCTCCAGGACCTCCTTGGCCTCCGTGTAGGCGTGATCCAAAATCTCCTTGACCTCCACATCGATCTCCTCGGCGGTTTTCTCGCTGCAATCGCGCTGAAACGTGCCGTCCCCGCCGGGCAGGAAAATGCCGTTTTGCCGCTGAGCGCAACGGACCAGGCCCACGGCGTCGCTCATTCCGAAAAGACAAACCATTTGCCGGGCCAGCGCCGTGGCATGTTCCAGGTCGTTTTCCGCGCCGGTGGTGACTTCGTGGAAAACCACCTCCTCGGCCGCCCGCCCGCCGAGCATGCCCCGGACGCGGTCCAGCAACTGCGAACGGGTCATGAGAAAACGGTCGTCGACCGGGATCTGCATGGTGTAACCCAGGGCGGCGCGGCCGCGGGGGATGATGCTGATTTTATGCACGGGATCCGCATAGCGGCTGTAGGCGGCCACCAGGGCATGGCCAACCTCGTGAAAGGCAACCCGGCGTTTCTCCGCCTCGTTGAGCCGTCGGCTCTTGCGTTCGGGACCGGCCACGACTTTCTCCACGGCGGCTTCCAGGTCCTTCTGCGAGATCTCCCGGGCGTGGCGCCGCGCCGCCAGCAGCGCCGCCTCATTCAGCGCGTTGGCCAGGTCGGCGCCCGAAAACCCGGGCGTGGCCTGCGCGATGCGCCGCAAGCTCACCGATCGCGCCAGCGGCTTGCTCCGCGCGTGAACCTTCAGGATAGCCTCCCGCCCATCGATGTCCGGGGCATCCACCACCACCTGCCGGTCGAAACGTCCCGGCCGCAACAGCGCGCGATCCAGCACGTCCGGCCGGTTCGTCGCCGCCAGCACGATCACCCCGGCGTTCACCGCGAAACCGTCCATCTCCACCAGCAGTTGGTTGAGAGTTTGCTCCCGTTCGTCGTTCACCGCTCCGACATGCACCCCCCGCTGCCGGCCGATGGCATCCAGCTCATCGATGAAAACAATACACGGTGCCTTGGCTTTGGCCTGCTGGAAAAGATCGCGCACGCGCGCGGCCCCCACCCCGACGAACATCTCGACAAAATCGCTGCCGCTCAGGGAGTAAAATGGCACCTGGGCCTCCCCGGCCACCGCTTTGGCCAGCAGGGTCTTGCCGGTGCCGGGCGGCCCAATCAGTAACACCCCCTTCGGAATGCTTGCCCCGATGGTTTTGTAGCGGTCCGGATGGCTCAGGAAATCCACCACCTCCTGCAGCTCGTACTTCGCCTCCTCGCAGCCGGCAACGTCGTTGAAGGTCACGCCCGTCTCCTTCTCCGCCACCAGCCGCGCCCGGCTTTTGCCGAAGCTCAGGATCGATTCGCCCGCGCCTCCAATCCGCCGTCCCACAAAAGTCCAGATCAACACCAGGATCCCCAGCGGCACAATCCAGGAAAGCAAAAACTGCGACATGAACCCAGGTCGCTCACCGCGAAACTTGACGCCGGCTTTCTGCAATTCATCCACCAGCTTCGGATCCTCAACCCGAACCGTCCGGAACAGAAACGCCTTGGCCTCCACGGCCGCCGGCTTCGACCCGGCGGCGTTCGAGGACTCAACGGTGGCGGCCTTGCCCGCCGCCGGCTCCTCAGCCGCGGCCGGCGCCTTGGGTTGGATCTTTCCCTGAATATCATCCTCCCGCACCACGCATTCGACAACCTCGCCGCGTTGGAGGTAGTCCTTGAACTCGCTATACGGCAGCGTGCGATAGGCAAACTGCGTGATCGTGCTCTGCCAAAACCAGAGCAGCATCAGCATCAGCGGCAGATACCAAAGCGGCGAATTCCACCTCGGCGGCGACGGCTTGAATTCTCGGTTCGAGGATGGGTCCTTTCCGTCCATAATGCTCCCAGATAGCGCTCCATATCGCGACCGACCCCGTGCACCATGCCCCGAGGGCCTCGCTACCTGAACTTACGATGGTTTGGACGTTCCGCTAGCGGAGATTGACGGGTCAAAGAGAGGAGCATTCCACTCATGGCGCCCCCTCCCATTAGCACCTCGCTTCAGCGAGGTGACTGCCGAGGAACGAGAGGCCCCAACCGCTTCAGCGGTTTCCCGGCAGGTGCTCCAAACTGACTCGCGCCCGTCAGAGGGTCTCCAGTTCCCGCCGCCAGACCGGAATCCGATCCGACAGGTTAAGTTGTTCCAGGTAAGCGCCGTCTAATTCGGTCGCGCTTGCTTCCGCGTGCGCGGCCTGGTGCTCCAGCGCGTTGGCGGCATGCACCGCCGTAAGTGCGCTGAAGCCGGTTGCGCCCGCCCGGGTCGGTTCGTGGTGCAGCGCCACCGCTTCCACCAATTGCAGCGGCAGGCCCCACAGGTCGAGCAGATAGGCCCCCACCTCCGCATGGGTCGCTTGAAAAGCCTCGCGCTCCGCGCTTATCAGCGATCGCTTCTCCCCGTCCACGGCGTCGAGGAATTGGAGATAGTTGGCCGACGGATTCTCCGCCAGGATCAGCTTGCCCACATCGTGCAGCAAACCCGCGGTAAACGCCTCTTCCATCAGTTTTTCATCGCCGCCTTCGATCTCGCCAATCCGCTGGGCCAGCCGGCCCACCCGAACGCTGTGGCCCCAGACCTTCTGCATCGCGTCGTTCCGGGCGTCCAACGCGTTAAACGCCGAGAATAGGCGCAGCCCAAGGACCAGGGATCGGATGGCTCCCGTCCCCAGGATCATCACCGCCTCGTCCGCACTCGACACCTCGCGGGCAATGCCGAGGAACGCGGAGTTGACCAACTGAAGCAGCTTCACCGTCAGCGCCGGGTCCCCGGCCACTATCCCGCCTATCCGGTCGAGCGGGCAATTCGGATCCTGCAGCGCGTCCAACACCTTGAAATAAACGTCGGGAATGCTGGGTAAAGACTCCTCCCGCCCGACGAGCCTTTTTATCTCCTCGCTGTGAAGCCGCTCCTTCAAGCCGTGAATCCGCTTCAACACCGCCTTGAGGTCAGCCAGCTTGAAGGGCTTCAGCAAAAACTGGTGCGTGGCGCCAACGCAACGCATCACCAACTCCTGGTCGCCGTGGCCCGAAAGGATAATTCGGATGGTGCCCGGGAATCGGCGCATGATGTCGTTGAGCAATTGCGCGCCGCTTATTCCAGGCAGTTGCATGTCCGAAATGACGATGTCGAACGCTTCTATCTCCCGTCCTGGCGGCCTTTGGGGCTCCCCGCCCTCGGGGCGGCTCGGCCCCATCAGCGCCAAAGCCTCCTCGGCCGATTTTGCGTAGGCGGTCTCCCACTCGTCACTCATCGAGCTGACCGAAAGCTTCAGCAGCTCCAGGATAATGGGCTCGTCGTCCACAAACAGGATGCGTGTCTTGGGTCGGTCCATAGCGAATTCGGGCCAATACCATGCATGGCCTGACTAACCGTAGCAGTTGTCCCCAAACCTTGGAATAGAAAAAGAGACACTGCTCGCCGGCCGGGCGCATCCCGACAGACCCAGCAGGCCAGACCCTGGACCGGGGTGGGACGGCTCGTCCCCACATCCGAGATGCATCAGAAACTGCTTCTGGGGACGAGCCGTCCCCACCCCTGGCGGTAGTGTCGGCATACGCCTCCGCCGAGCGCATCTCACCCTGTCGCAGGCACCGCGGGCTTAAGCCCCACGGCCATTAAGTTCGAGTGACAACCGCGGCCCTTCGGACGTAGCGCAGACCTCCGGTCTGCTGTAGCGCAGGCCTCCGGCCTGCATTCACATCCAAACCTCACTCGCTCTTGGCATTCACAGTGCGCTTCGTGCCCGCCACCCCAGGCAGACTGGAAGTCCGCGCTACAAGGCCACGGCGTATTCGTCACCTAAACCGAATGGCGGTGGGGCTCAAGCCCGCGGGGTCGGCTCCAGCCCGCGCGAGCGCCGCGGAGCGGCGCCTGAGGCCTCAGGACCTATCCCGGTAGGGCAATGCAGTGCCCAAAACCCCGGAGGGACGCTCGTCGCGCCGCAGCCCGGCGAAGGCGGAAGCTCCCGCGAGTCCCCATTATTTGGGCCTCGCAGAGCTCAGCCCTCCGGTGAAAGGTCCGCCTACTGGGATAGACCCTCGGCGGAACCAGAAGCAGGAGAGTTTGTCCCCCTATTCAGCCTGTTTTCCGGACAAAGTCCGAGAGGGTTCCAGGCCGAACTGAAGGGCTCGCCGTCCAAATTCCTCCACCTTTTTTGTGCGGGCATACCTTTTCCGGACTGCTTTGATGGTTTGTACTTTACTTTTCTGAATGAAGCCGGTAAGCCTTCCTCCGCTAGCGGGCATAATCTTTATCTCCTAGCGACCCATGAGAACGCCTATCAAAGATGAGTTCACAAAGTTGCCCATCTCGCGGCAACGAAAGTACCAGTTGCGGATGCAGCGCGACGAACGATGCACGGAATGCGGCGCCCCGGCAGCACGAGGATCACGATGCTTGAAACATCTGGTCAAAGCGCGCGAGCGTCAGCGCAAAAAACGTGGTCTCAAGGGCCGATACAAGAATACACTGAGCTACCGGCTTGAGCGTCAGGCACAGGCGAACACCGCCAAAAAAAGGCGGCGTTAGACAGGCGCAACGGTTATCCTGCCGTCGCGCCTTTCGTGTCCGGCCTGTTCGCGTCGTGCCCGCCACACCGATGTAACACTGCACCCAGGACACCTCCGGTTTCAACGTCCGCATTTTGCACCTCTTTGAACCCTCGCGGGAGCCCGTCGCACCGGGCCAAAAACGGCCCTCCACGGGGCGAAAAAAGACGAAAAAGCTTGTCGTGGGGGAGGTAGCATCAGCCGACGGATCACAGCCGGGGATTTGAGGGGCATTTATACGGGCATGGAGTTTGAAAATGGCTGCGGCGCCCTGCCGTCGTGAAACGCATCCAGCCGGCCGTCAGTGTCGCAGAAGACGTATTCCATCCCCGGGACGCGGCCGTGCATGTGCGAGGTCAAGGCGGGTGCCAGCACTGCGGGGCGGCTTACCTTAAAGATCTATTTGGCGAAGGCGGTGCCTTTTATGCTACACATTCTGGAGGCATGAGTCCCGTTTACGAAGGGAATCCGAAGCACAAAGCTCCCTGGCAGCCAAGGCGCAAAGGGTCGCTTTGCCCTTCGGATATCGGTCTTGAGGCGGCAAGGAAGCTCCTCCTCTCGAGCATTGTGGAGGGAAAGAGGCGCTACGCCATCGACAATGGGCGGGCGTTTTGTGCTCAGCAGCACGATGCGGCCAAGAACCGCTGGCACGGCTACCCCGTCGGGTGGAGGGAAGTGCCGGCGAGTGTCCGGCGCCAATTCATGGAGAGTGGTGCAATAGCGGCGCGAGACGTTAAGCGCCACTGGGAGGCTGTTCGATGAGCCTCAACCTGCACCAGCGCCCTGCCTTGGAGGCTGGCGATCCTAACCGGTTTGCCCTCCGGTTGGAGTTTGTCCCGAACCTCGACCCAGGATTTGCTGCCCCGGAAGAGGACCTCTCGTGGGGGCGTCTGCAGATTTGGGCTGGCGGTGCCAATCTTTGTGAGCATGTGGATCGCGGCGAAGTGCGGAAGTCCGTCGAATGGTACTTGCTCCCGCTTCTGGAGTGGTTTGCCGAATCGTGGGACCCATTGTTCCATGAGCAACGCCCACCGGTCTCGAACGCCGGGGAGAGTGCTTGGCAGTCCCTTGCGGAGACCAATCGGCCTGACCGGTTCGAGCGGCCCGATGGCTGGGATTCTTCGGCAGATGAGGCGCACACTTTCTGGACTTCGCGCCATTGCTTGCGAGCCCCTCGTTCTGGCGGCCTTTTTCCGGACGTGGTCGTTCGGCGCTGGCGAGATGAGGTGGAGTTTTCTTGGGGGGAGAGCCTCCAGGCCGGGGCTCCTGATGGTTTTCGTTTCTTGCAAAGTAGCGGGTTTGCCCGCCTGGATCCTGAGGCTGTTGCGAAACCGCTGCACGATGTGCTGCGTGGAGCGGCGGAATCGTTGCTTGAGGAGCAGGGTGATTCCGCCCGTTTGCGAGGCTTCAGCGAGGGCGTCCGCAATCTGACAGACACTGGTCGACAAGAGGCACGAACGGCCTTGTTGGCTGGTCTAGGTTCCTCGCCGTCGACTTGGCTGCCACGTTGGCAGAAGCTGCGAGAAAGACTGGAGGAGAATTCCTCCGGGTTCAGGGACGCGATTCGGGATTGGTTCGAGCCGACCGGAGCTAGCCCGCTCTATGTTGCCGGCAGTTGTGAAGCTGCCGTCATGTTTGGCTCGGCCTCCCCAACTCTCACAGAGAGTGACGTATTCCAGATTGCGACTCGCCTAGTGAGATCTTCTACCCGGAAGTCCTCGACTGCTTGGACTAACTTGGCTGGTGACCCACAACCTTTGCGCGTCGGCGAATCTCCTTGGACTGACGGCTACCGTCTAGCTCAGGAATGGAGGGAGAGGGCTCCCGTGGGCCACTTGCGAGATGGTGCTGTGGATATTGAGGGCCATGTGGAGAGGCTGGGTGTGGCGGTTGAAGACGTCGAACTTGATGACGCGGCCACCGCAGGTCTGGCAGTGCAACCCCAGCGTGGCGCTCCGCAGATCTTTATCAATCGGCGAAATCCTGGCTGTGAGTTTCCGTCGGGTCGACGGTTCATGCTCGCGCATGAGCTCTGTCATCTTCTGCATGACCGAGCTTACGGGCGCAACCTTGCCCTGATCTCCGGCCCATGGGCACCACGAGAGCTTGAGCAGCGTGCCAACGCCTTCGCGGCGGCGCTCCTGATGCCTCCTCAACTGCTCAAGAAGGGCATACAAGACGAGGAAGATGTTGACTTTGAGACCTTGTTGGCTCTGGCGAAGCGTCTCCACGTGAGCACGGACGCCTTAGCTCATCACCTGGAGAACTGTGGACTCATCAGCGAGGCGACCCGCGACGTTCTCCTTGCCCAGTTAGTGAATCGCCAGGACGCAGGTACAGCCAAGCGAACGCAGCGAAAGCGGCCGAGGAGCTGAGGCCGCAGGTGCGGAGGAGGCAGCCGCGGGTTGAGGGGTAGTCTGCTCCTGAACTGGCCCTGGGCGGCCGAACAAATGGTAAATAATCCGTCGTTGGCCGGTCCAGGTGGGCGGCATCCGACAGGGGTCGCAGTTTTCTCTGGCAGTTAAGGGACGCGACTTCGCTGACTTGCCTTACGCCTCAGCAGAATTTGACGCGGTTCACGAGCGGACCATCCCCACGCGTGTGGGGAAGACCCCGCCGACAAAAATCGCGTTGGCCGAAACACCGGACCATCCCCACGCGTGTGGGGAAGACCATGGCCGCCTCCTCAAGTCCCGCGCAATTGCCGGACCATCCCCACGCGTGTGCGGAAGACGAGTTGACAACCTGGGAGAACGCGGGTTTTTGCGGACCATCCCCACGCGTGTGGGGAAGACCACCGCTCCGCATACCAAGCCATATTCCCCGGCGGACCATCCCCACGCGTGTGGGGAAGACATGCAGGCGATGATGCGAAGGCATCCAGGGTCCGGACCATCCCCACGCGTGTGGGGAAGACTGTGTCGCCCGTCGCCCGAGCTTGCCGCTGGCCGGACCATCCCCACGCGTGTGGGGAAGACCCTGTCCCTCCGCGTGCGACTGCCCGTCGCCGCGGACCATCCCCACGCGTGTGGGGAAGACCTCAGCCCCACCCAGGCCCGCATCCTCGCCTCCGGACCATCCCCACGCGTGTGGGGGAAGACCTCACCATCGAGTACCAGCACCCCCGCGACTCCGGACCATCCCCACGCGTGTGGGGAAGACTGAGGGAGCGCCCGGAGGTGGTGGCGCGGCTGCGGACCATCCCCACGCGTGTGGGGAAGACGTGTTCGTGGACGCCGGCGTGACGGTGCTAGTCGGACCATCCCCACGCGTGTGGGGAAGACGCGCATTTTCCAGGCGTTTTGCCAGAACTGATCGGACCATCCCCACGCGTGTGGGGAAGACTTAAAGTCAATGCCCATGCTGAAGGCCGGCCCCGGACCATCCCCACGCGTGTGGGGAAGACCTGAACGCGATTCTTGAGCGGGAGCTGCCCTACGGACCATCCCCACGCGTGTGGGGAAGACGCGGTACTGCGATGAGGCGGCGGCAGTGCCTGCGGACCATCCCCACGCGTGTGGGGAAGACTCCCCCGCGCCGGTCCTGCCCTGCTCGATTTCCGGACCATCCCCACGCGTGTGGGGAAGACGGGTTAACGGTCGCAAACACCTCGCGGCAAAACGGACCATCCCCACGCGTGTGGGGAAGACGATACCTGTCGTGTCGATCATACGATTGCTACCGGACCATCCCCACGCGTGTGGGGAAGACTCAGCGCTGGCAATATGGGCCTGCTGCAGGCGCGGACCATCCCCACGCGTGTGGGGAAGACTCCGATTGATGATTTCGGCAAAACCGATTCTTCGGACCATCCCCACGCGTGTGGGGAAGACAAACGGCTGTGATCGCACAGTTCGCAGGCGGGCGGACCATCCCCACGCGTGTGGGGAAGACACCCGCCGCACCACCTCGATCGTGATGTGCCGCGGACCATCCCCACGCGTGTGGGGAAGACAGCTCCAGCGACTGAGCCTCCCCGAACAACACCGGACCATCCCCACGCGTGTGGGGAAGACGCTTTGCGCGTCAAATAGAAAAATGAAATATTCGGACCATCCCCACGCGTGTGGGGAAGACCAATAGTTACGCCGCGTTACGGATTCGATAGGCGGACCATCCCCACGCGTGTGGGGAAGACACGCCCACCGCGCGCGCGAGCCCCTCCGCCACCGGACCATCCCCACGCGTGTGGGGAAGACTACGTTGACCTTTCTTTTTCACGAAGGCAATCCGGACCATCCCCACGCGTGTGGGGAAGACTCGCCCGCCATAGCCCGCGCCGATTTCATCGCCGGACCATCCCCACGCGTGTGGGGAAGACTCCACGCCCCAGTATTCGACCACGGTGATCTGCGGACCATCCCCACGCGTGTGGGGAAGACGACGCGGTCGAATGCCGCCAGATTGGCTAGCGCGGACCATCCCCACGCGTGTGGGGAAGACAAGAAGCCGCGTTCGGAACCATGCCGCCCGCGCGGACCATCCCCACGCGTGTGGGGAAGACGCCTTGGCCGCCGCCGTCGCCCGCTCCGACTCCGGACCATCCCCACGCGTGTGGGGAAGACGGGGTTCCACCCCGCGAACTGCCGCCGATCCCCGGACCATCCCCACGCGTGTGGGGAAGACAAACCACCGCAACTAAGCCCCGGGAGTAGCCCCGGACCATCCCCACGCGTGTGGGGAAGACGAGCAGGTCGACGAGCTGGCCTTCGCGGAGTTCGGACCATCCCCACGCGTGTGGGGAAGACGCGGTTGCGGTCGCCCTTGCCGTTTTGTCCGGCGGACCATCCCCACGCGTGTGGGGAAGACGGGTGCCGTCGCGGGTGCTCCGTCGTTATTTGCGGACCATCCCCACGCGTGTGGGGAAGACCAAACAAGCCCGTTCGGGCTCTGCGCCTACGGCGGACCATCCCCACGCGTGTGGGGAAGACTGCTTTCAAGCTGGCTCATCCAATCCGAGTTGCGGACCATCCCCACGCGTGTGGGGAAGACGCCCGATGCTCCGTCCGCCGCTGCTCGAATCGCGGACCATCCCCACGCGTGTGGGGAAGACACGCCATTTTCGGCAACGCCACGACGGCGGCGCGGACCATCCCCACGCGTGTGGGGAAGACGGTCAATGATGGGGTTGATTCGGGATATGGGGCGGACCATCCCCACGCGTGTGGGGAAGACTCGCCACATCCGCGCCGCGTGGTGATGATGATCGGACCATCCCCACGCGTGTGGGGAAGACTGCAGCCAGAAATGCTCCCGCCTCGAGCTGAGCGGACCATCCCCACGCGTGTGGGGAAGACATCTCGCTCACCGGCCGATTCTGGAAATTCACCGGACCATCCCCACGCGTGTGGGGAAGACGACGGGAGGGAACCCGCGCCGCGCGGCGAAAACGGACCATCCCCACGCGTGTGGGGAAGACTGCGGATGGCCGGAGGGTTGGTCCGCGACGGGCGGACCATCCCCACGCGTGTGGGGAAGACTTTGCGGTCGCCGGTTGTGCGGCGATAATAGCCGGACCATCCCCACGCGTGTGGGGAAGACAGACGTCAATGTCAGCCAAGGTTCCGTCATAACGGACCATCCCCACGCGTGTGGGGAAGACCAGCCATAATCGAGAATCTGGGATGGATAACGCGGACCATCCCCACGCGTGTGGGGAAGACATCTCCACGATCGGCTGGAACGGCAGCGAATTCGGACCATCCCCACGCGTGTGGGGAAGACGCCCGAGAATGCACCCGACGTAATCTGACTGCCGGACCATCCCCACGCGTGTGGGGAAGACACCCCCGTATGATTCACCGGCAGCGACAGAGCCGGACCATCCCCACGCGTGTGGGGAAGACAACGCATGCCGCCGCTGCGCCTCCTCCGACGCCGGACCATCCCCACGCGTGTGGGGAAGACCCCTCGACCTGGCCGCCGCGTCCGCCGAATATCGGACCATCCCCACGCGTGTGGGGAAGACGTCCCGTTCTTCAGCACACTATCCATCGTCGCCGGACCATCCCCACGCGTGTGGGGAAGACTCGACCACCATCTGCGCCAGCCGCGCGTAAGCCGGACCATCCCCACGCGTGTGGGGAAGACTTGAGCACCGTCTGCTGCATCGAGTTCGCGAGCGGACCATCCCCACGCGTGTGGGGAAGACGTTACAAGGAGGCCATCAATTACAAGACGTTTCGGACCATCCCCACGCGTGTGGGGAAGACCGTCTTGAGCTGCGCGTGCTTCGCGCTCAGATCGGACCATCCCCACGCGTGTGGGGAAGACTTCTGGCGGAGTCCGCCGGGCCGGCGCCGCTGCGGACCATCCCCACGCGTGTGGGGAAGACCGACGCTTCCCCCGCGGCTAGCCCGCCAAGGCCGGACCATCCCCACGCGTGTGGGGAAGACCAGTTTCCGGTGCGGCAATGAGGTGGGGAAAACGGACCATCCCCACGCGTGTGGGGAAGACAATTACCGAGACGTTGAAACGATGAACCAGGCCGGACCATCCCCACGCGTGTGGGGAAGACTGTTTAAACAACAGCCCCGCTCGTGCCAGTGACGGACCATCCCCACGCGTGTGGGGAAGACACTGCTGTGCCAAGAGGTTACAACGATGATCTTGGGCTGGAAAGGGGGTTAGAAGGGTTGGTTTTCGCTGTCGACCCACTGTTCGGCGACGAGCCAAAGGCCGCTGAGTTCGGTGTCACGGCGGTCGGGCTCGCCCCAGCGTTCAATTTTAAAACCCTGACAGTTGGGTTCGCTGGTGAGAATCAGCAGGCTCATGTCTTTGGCGTTTCGTTTGACGTATTCCAGGACCTTGTCCCTCGTGCGGCGGTTGATAGTGCCCACAAAGACGTTGGGCTTGGGCTCGACAAACCAACGCTTCAGGACACCGCGGATCGCGGGCGGCGTGTCGTTGGCAACGAGCACCGTCATGTGGTGGCCGAAGGAGGCCGATCCCCGGCTTGCTGAGGGGCGGATTCGGATGTCTGGAACAGGAGCGCGAGGTCCTTGGGCATCCTTTGCAGGAGCCGCTCCTCTTCCACGCGCTGTTTCAGGAGTTTACGAACGAGTTCGCCGTCGTCCTGGGGGCTCTGGCGGGTGGCGAGGAAAGCGGCCGGGATGCTGGTGAGGTGCTTGTAGAGGTCGGCGACATCGTAGATGAACGGGAGAGTGCCGGCATCATGCACGAACCCAAGGCTTGGGATATAGCCGAGGGAGCAGATAACAGCGGCGCACAAGGCGTAGAGGCTGGAGTTGGCGGTGGAAAGGGCCCGGTTGATGTCATCAGCCATGTCCCAGTTCTGGCGGTCGTAGTTGCGCCCTTTCCACGTGACGCCGTGCTGGAGCCCGAACTGGGCGTAAAGGGCGCGAACGCGGAGGCCCTCCATACCACGGAGTTCTTTTATGGATTTGTCGGCCACCTCGAGCTCGGGAAAGCGGATTTTGAACATGGCGCGCGCAATCTGGGTGCGACGGCGTTTATCGGCCCAAGCCTCAGCGTGGAGGCGAGGCATATCATTGGTGTGGTTGGGGGCTAGGCCGAAGGCGTAGAAGCGCAGGCCATCCTCGCCGGTCCAGCAGATGGGAGTGTTGGAGTCGGCGCAGGCCTTCATGGCCGCATGGGTGACGGTTGTGCCCGGGCCCAGGATCAGCGCCGAGACGGTGGCCACCGGCAAGCGGCAGAGCAGGCCGGTGGCGCTGATCCACTTGACGCTGGAATCGTCCACCTCGAGGCGGCCGTGTTCGAGGTAGACGGGGGTCCAGCGGTCCTTGGCCGGGGCCAGGGTTTCAAGCGGTGGGCGTTCAAAGAGGGGCATCTCGATCCAGGATGTTTACGACGGAGGTGTCGGTTTTGGAGATTTGGGAACGCGGCGAATCCAACGGGGAGCGTGTCGCTCGCCGATGGGGTTGCCGAAGGCGACTGGGGTGTCCTCGATCATTTCGGCACCTGAATCGTTCGCCGTCGCCTCGATGATGCGGTCGAACTGTTCCAGGGTTTCGGTGCCGGCGTAACCGGCACGGCGCAAAAGTTCAGACCAAGCCTCCGGCTGGCCGGGTTTGACGGCGACCATTACGGGGCTGGCTGGCAGACAGCCTTTGCGGCCCAGCCACACCCCCCATTTGGGGTTTCGCAGGGCGGCGGCGATGCCGTTGAGCAAGGTGGCGGGGCCTTCGAGCAGGACGCCGAAGCGGGCATCGAGCAGGTAGTGGCGATACGTCTGCACCGTGGCCTCATCGTCCACTTTGCCGCTCGCACGGCGGATGCCAGTAACGGTGTGGTAGTCCTCAAGACGCTGCATCAGCAACTCGACCCCACGACGAGAGCGGCGCGGGAGCGTGATGACGGTCAATCGCAGCGCGGCGAACGGGGCGAGCCGCGCAGCTTCGCCCGCGCCATTCTTATCAATGCCGATGGCGGCGGCCACGAGGCCGAGGACGGCGCTGCGTGTAGGATAGAGAGCCGTGGTGCGGCGTTCAAAGCGCGAGGCGTGTCCCCAGGACTGCATGGGGCCATCGAGCAGGAGCGCAAGGCAGGCTTCAGGGGACATGTTTGGTGAGGCCTTCGCAGAAGGCATTGAGGGTGACATCAGGAATGGCGAATTCAGCATCAGGAGTGATGCCCCAGGTTTGCTTGAGCGACTCGTGGTGGCGTTTGAGAGCGGAGATGGATTCGGCGAGCAGACCTGACTTGGGGCGGACCGGCTCCTCAAAAGCGTTGACGAGCTGCAAAGGCTGGGTTGCGGAACTGTAGATGCCGAGGACGTAGCCTGGGCGTGTGTTAGCGTTCATGGAGTTTTTCCGCGCATCCGGAATGCCCATCAGGGTCGCGCGAATGAAAGCATCGACGACCTGACGGCGCTCATCGGTGGATAGCTTGCCAAGATGATCAGCGTCAGCCAGGAGGTCGAGGTTCACGGCGGCGTAGCGGTAATAGACAGCGGAGGAGAATTCCAGGGTGCCGATCATGCCCGCGCCAGCGTCGTCGTCCTTGGGCTTGCGGTCGTCCACGGCGGAGTAGAAGTCGAGGTCGTTATCGGCTCTGTGGGTGGAAAGGGCGTGGCTGAACATGGCGGCGCCTTCGAGCGTGAGAGAAGGCAGGCTGGCCACCATGCGGCCGAACAGGGCGATATCGGCGCCGTCGAGAAAGCCGGCGTTTTTGCAAAACTTGTCGATGCTCTTCTCGTAGTCCTTGGACTTTGGGTTGTCCTTCAGCATCGCGGCCACCTGGCTGCCGAGAGCGTCGATCTCCGAGGGGGCGAGGAAGGTAAGCGTGGCAACCTTGGCGTCCGGAGCGCTCGCGTCGAGCTTGGCGAGTTTGTCGGCGATGTTTTTAGCGTGTGCAAGCGCGGCCTTGGGGTCCGAGACGCCATGTTTCTTCAACGCCTCCGCGAGGGGCTGGACAATGAGCTTGGTGCGTTCACCGCCAAATCGGGCGGCCGGGAGGTTGTCCTGAGCGTATTCACGAATGGCACGTTTTAGGGACTGGCTGGAGAGGCGGGCGCGGTTGACGCCGCCAAAGACAGCGGTTTTGGGAGAGCCGACGTCATCACGGTTGAGGCAGGAGACGGGGAAGGACTGGAGGATGTGGAGTTCAATGAGTTTCATTTTGTGCGGTTGTTAGTCGTTACTTGATTGTTGAGAGAGGAGCCAAGACAAGGAGGCCGAAACCGAAAGCCTTGGCGGAGCCGATGCCAGCGGCGACGGTGGCGCGGAGCAGCGCGGAGTTGGTGACGGTAAGCTCGCCCTGGAACTCGACGGCGCTGTGGGTGCCGTGAGAGGCGCGGTCCTTGTGGAAGAATTCGCGACCGCGGGGAACGGTGCGGAGCGAGTCCGGATTGATGGTGAAGCCGCCGGTGGCGGCCTTGCGCTGGAGCCAGGCAACCAGGTCCTCGCGCTTTGTGATAGGGACGCGGCGGCCGTTTTTCTTGCGCGTGCCGTCCGCGTTATCGACGCGGAGCTTTTTTGTCGGATTGGCCAGAAGGCTGAAGCGATAGCGGGCGTGGGAGAAGAAGTCATCGGGAACCGACTTGGTGCCAAAGCAATCGGTGGGGCACCAGTCGGGCTTGGCCGGAACCGATCGCGAGAGGATGATGACCCGGTAAGCGTCCTCCTTGCGATCAACGCGGATGAGGAAGTTCCGGGATTGGCCGTCCCGGCCGGCGAAGGCCTGCCAGACGCGCTGGTGCCAGTCATAAGCGTCGCGGATTCTTAGGAGGCGCACGGCGTCCTCGTAGGACACGAGGATCTGAGTCAGATAGAGGGCGGCGGACGTTGCCGGTGGCGAGGCGGTAATTGTGCTCATGGCGCGGTGGTGCTGGCGGTTTGGGGTTCAGCGGCGCTTTCGCCCGATTGCCAAAAGGACTGGGCCCACTTCACGCGAATTTCATCGCCATACCAGGGCCAGTTCCAAAGGTCGGCAAAGAGGCCTTCATAATTGACGCCGACGCCCTTGCTGGCGGCCAGGCGGATCCAGGAGCGGAGTTGGCCGGTGACGTCCTGCACGTCTCCGGAGGACAGGAGGCGACGGAATCTGCTTTGGAAGCTGTCGGGAATGTCCTTGCCATCTCCGACGGCGATGCGCCGGCAAGTTTCGCCGAAATTGCGGGCGTTGGATTCTTCGGGGTGACTGGCGAAGAGGCCGGCCAACGAAACGAAGATGGGCTGCGCGATGTCCCCGCCGAGGCCGGCTACCACGGGCCAGGCATCTGCGTGCATGCGGGGGTTATCCGTGAGGCCGCGGCGAAGGGCGGCAAGCTTGCCGCGGTCGTTGCGGACGCGACGCAGCGCGCCGACGAACTGCGCGGCGCGATCTTTTGGCGTTAGCTTGGATTCATTCATGGGTATCATTTGCGGTGTTGGGTTTTATCCTGGGAGGGAAGTTAAGTCTGCGCAGCCCGAGGGCGAAGGCTTCAATCTGGCGTGGCGTCTGGCGGGGGCAAGATTGGGCGAATGCGTAAGAGACGGCGGCTTGGACTGCTCTGCCCCAGGAGCAATCCGGGAGAGTGGCGGCAAGTTCGGTATTCCGCGCCAGTTCAAAGAGGCTGGCGAGATGCTGCTCGACGTGCGTCCAGAAATGCCGGCGAGCACGGTCGTAGGCGGGCGCGGCGACCTTGAGGGACTTGGCGTAGGCTTTGACCGCCTGGATTAAAAGGCCCTCGTTTTCCTCTGCGTAACCAACGCCCTGTTCGTAGGCGGCGCGGCCAAACTCGGTGAACATGCCGGCCGGCAGGGAGTAGGTGGACTCGATGACGTCCTCAATCTTCGCCTTGTCAGTGACCAGGGCCCCGACCCAAAGGGTGACGGACGCCGACGTGCTGGTGTGAACCAGCGCCAGAGGGCCGCTGGGCGCGTCGGCGGCCGAGCGACGGCGAACCGATATGGCGGCGAGTTGGCGCCAGAGGCTGCGGCTGGTGGACGCGGGGAGGAGGGCAAGCTGCTCCTTGCGTTTGATGATGGTGGCGGTGGCTTCGCGGGAAGCAGGGAAGATCGGGTAGTCCAGACCGTTGGCAAGGATGATGGTCGCACCTTCGTCGTCCAGGCGCACGGCGCGGCTCACCGGCACCAACCGTCCGAGATACGTGGACGTCGCGTTCTGGATCGCAGCTTTGTCGGCAGATGTTTCCACCGGAAGTTCCCAGATCGGTTTGCCCCAGGAATTGGGGCCGAGGGAGTCGGCCACTATTTCTTGCGTGAGAAGGTTGAGGTGCAGCGCTTGGAGGACGGAGCCGCCTAGCAACAAGGTGTGGACCATGCTGGAGGGAGTGCAGGGAGCATGATTGCTGGAGCCTTTGCCGCTGGTTTCAGAACCATTCCATCTGGCGACCCCGATGCGGCCGCCGGGCGCAAAGCATTGGAAAGCGAGCAGATTCAGGGCCGACCGGGCACAACCAAGGGATCGCTGCGCGCCACCCTGGTTGTCGAAGAGGGTTGAGTTATTGCCCGTGGCCAGGGCGATGTCGAGCTTGGTGGCTGCATTTCCTTCGTCGGTCTCCTTGCCGGGTTTAAGGCCGGACAGTTGGAGAAAGCGCGGGCCGCCGCCGAACAACTCGAAGGCCCCCCTCCACTTGTTCAAGTACACGCGAACGCGGGGCTGGATGGAGGGCTGGCACTTTTCCCAGGCGTCTTCGTCCGCCGGGCCGTCGAGGGCGGCCTGTGTGATGCAGAGGAGGAGACGCATGAGGGCGATGCGCTCATGGGGTTTGACAGCGAGGTCGCGCAGTTCATGGGCATGGTTGAACAGATCCTGAAGGCTGAGCAGATCCCGGCGGCCGTCGGCGCGCAGAGCGGGGATCCAGGGATCAATAGTCAAATTCATCGTCGTCGTTTGGTTGAGAGGGTTTGCTGGGAGCGCGCTCAGCGGAGAGACCGAGACACGCGTCGTACATCATACTGGAGGGCTGGCCGCCGAAGCAGCAGCGAGCATCGTGGCCGACGGTGGCAGGGATTCCAGCATCGGGCCCGTGTAGTTTGAACCAGGGCGGCCGGGGGGCATCGGCGGGCACCATCCATTTGGGAGCCCGCACAACCCACTGATGTGCAAACCTGGCGGAGGCTCTCCGCCATTCGCGCCCGCTGATTTCGGCTCGTCCGCCGTCTAACGCGACTACGGTAGCGGTGCCGCTTCCAGTGCTGATAACGGAGCGGAACAAGGCTACCGGAACCGTGGGAGCGCTCGGGCGCCGAGTAAGGATGGAGTCTTCATCCTGGAGCATGGGCCTGCCGAGCACCAGGGTGGCGGCTTGCGCATTGGCGGCGAGGGTTCTCTTGTCCCGTTCGAGTTCGGCATGAAGTTCCTGCCAGGATGCCGGCTCCCGCGGATCAGGCTCCGCATAGGTCGCTTCCAGAAGCGGGCGGATTTCCGATGGCAGGGTTATTTCCGATTTGATTCTCCACACAGCAGCCGTCCGGAGCAGGACGTACGGGGCGTAGACGCGCCCGCTTCGGCCAAGGCATGATTTCAAGGCCCGGACGGCCGCTCCGGGATGTATCTCCGGCAGGCGTAGCCAAAACTCGGGCGCCGAGGCCGAACGCTGGGCCCGAGGGCGGCGCCAGAGGCGGCCCATGCGCTGAAGCAGCATGTCGGTGGGCGCAAGGTCGGAGACGATGAAGTCGAGGTCAATATCGACACTCTGCTCGACGACTTGGGTCGCGATCAGGATGCTGCCGGGGCCGGAGGCGGGGCGGTTTGGTCCCAGGAATTCCAGCCAGTCCTGTTCGAGTTCGGCGCGGCGTGCAAAGGGAAAGCGACTGTGGAGCAGCCCAACCCGCACGGCGCCTTGGCAGATGGAACCGACGACCGCACGAAAGGCGTATTGGGCCTCGACGACGGTGTTGCGAATCCACAGGACGTGCTGGCCCGCATCGGCCCGGCCGATGAGTTGGCTGATGGTTTCCTCTTCTGTGGTGATGGCTGGCCGCACAGTGACTCGCTTCTGGTCAGACCAGTGCGGATTAAGGTGCTGCGATTTGCCTCCGCTGGCGCCGAAGGTGATCCTTGGGTAGGCGGCGGAGCGATCGGTTCCGTTTTCATCGGGAGATGCCTCAGTGATGCCGGCGGCAGCGAGCAGCTCGCGCCGGCGTCCAGCGGTAAGGGTGGCGCTAAGAACGATGACGGAGCACCGGAGGTTGACAAGTTCGCGAATGAGGGCGGTGATGAGCGCGCCCGTGTAAACATCGTAAGAGTGGACTTCATCGAGGACGACAACCTTGCCGGCGAGGGCGAAACGGCGCACGAAGAAGTGTTTGACGGCAACCACGCTCTGCAGGGCTTGGTCGATGGTGCCGACGCCATAGGGCGCAAGCAGTGCTTGCTTGGCGGAGGCGAACCACGAGCGGGCCTCACGAACGTTGTCCGTCGGTGTGTCTGCGTCCTTTTCTCCCCCCGGGAAAGCTGGATTGATGCGCAGTTCGAAGTCTTCCTCGAGCCAGGCGTTGCCGTGGGCCAGGCGCAGGGTGGCCGGCTCCGCAAGTGTGTTGCGGAGGAACCGCTCAACCCGGAGGTAGATGCGGTTGCTGGTCACCTGTGTCGGCAGGGCAAAATAGATGCCCCGCTGCTGCTCCGAAGCGATAAGTTGCTCGGCGGCGAAAAGGGCGGCCTCGGTCTTGCCGCAGCCCATCGGGCCTTCGACAATAATGACACCAGGGGTTCGCGCCGCTTCTGCCACGGCTTGTTGAAGGGCGTTGGGAGTGAAGGTTTCCCCCGGCTTAACAGCAAAGGCGGCTGAAAATCCTGTGGGCCGAATTCTTCCACCTGGCCAACCTATCCGATGAAGGGCTTCGCCTGCGGTCCGGCGGGCCGCGTCTGGGGGCATGCCGGTCTCCGAGGGGAACCAGGTTTCATTGGAGCCGATCCAGTCGGCCACGGTGATCAAACCCGCGAGCAGCCAAAGGTCGGAGTGGTGTGGTGCAAATCCGGGATCTGGGGAGACGGTCGGCAAAGGGCCGAACACAGCTTCCAGCTCACCCGATAGTCTCCTGCGGTGTTCCTCGGCCCATGTTGCGAGGGCTTCGGGCACCTTAAGTTGAGCATTTCTCCCCTTGGGGCGCCCATGGTGGGCACCAGCGGCTACCGCCCAAAGCCGGGCGGCTGAGGAGTCTGGCAGGTGTTGGAGGAAGAACTGGGTGACAAGTGCGTGGTCCGAAACGGAGAGAGCGATGTCGCCATCGGAACATTGCGGTCTAGCGGTCGTTACCAGCCATTGAGGACACTTAGCCTGGAATCCGATGGTGATTTTTCCCACATCGTGCAGGGCGGCGAGAGCGACAGAGCCCTCTGGAAGGAGTGAGCGGACCCTTGGGAGGAGTGTGGCAACGATCGCCTCTGCAACGCAACCAACGTTGAGACAGTGGTCATGGACGGAGATACCGGGGAGACCCTCGGCGGTTGTTTTTGCCCAGAAATGCACGTTCTTGGAAATCATGCAGCACCCGCTGGCCACTGTAATAAAGCATCCGCTCTATGGCCAGAACTTTCCCATCCAGGCGCTTAAGAACTCCCGTGCCAAACTGCGGCTTCGGAAACCTGCCCGATGCGAGCGATGTCACAATGCGCCAATGATTAGCCACAGCGTGCCGGTGTCGGTCCTCACTTTTTAAACCGGCCGAAGGCGGGATGAACGGTGAAGAGGGTCCGAATTAGCCAAGCCGAGGCGAAGGGAGCTGCCCCCGTGCCCCTTTGCTATCTTCGTTTCCTTCTGTGGTGAAACTCGTTCCTGCAAATAAAGCGCACTCCCCGCTTGACACGAAACCCATAGAGGTATATCTTGTGAATTACAGTATGGATACCCATACCCAATGGACCGGAACGCGGCACAAAACACGCGAGCCAATTCGCGCCCGCGAACAAGCACGTCCCACAGTATTTACGCCTCGCGCCCCATGTTTTGACGTTTCCGGTCGCGCATCACGTTTCGCGCACCACGTTCCACGCCCATCGTCACCGCAAAATTGCTCATTTTCTCTACAATTTCCCCTTCACATTTTGAAAACACACCCCAAAGACCGTTGCCGCCCAACCACTTGCGCACAATGCCCGAGGAAACTGTGCAATTCCTGGGTGACTTTGCTTCTACAAGCTCGCCCCCAGGCTCCCATCACGCTCTGTTTCGGTAACCCGGCGGTAAGCTACGGTAAGCTACGGTAAGCTATGGTAACCTACGGTAACCAAAAAAATTTTCGCGCACCATGAACCCCCCGCCAACCATCTGCCGTCGAACCCAAGAGCGGACGCGGCGGCCATCCACCGCTTTCCGAGCCATCCCCAGTCAAAGTCGTTCCGTGTCTTCCTGCGCCCTTCGCGTGGTCAAGCCCGTCCCGTCCCAAATGCCAACCGGAAATTTTTGCCCACAATTCACGTTTCACGTTTCACGTTTCACTCTAATGTCATCTCAAAGTTGCACTTTTTCCGCGCCGTTTCTGCGCTGTTTTCAAAGGAGGTATTTACTACTCCTTGCGCCCCAACCACTTGCGATCTCGCCCCCAAAAACGGCGCAATTCCCTGTTGACATTGCCTGTTTCACGTTTCACGTTTCACGTTTCACGCCTCACGCATCACGCCAACGTCACCGCAAAATTTGACAGTTTCTTTACAATTTCCATACCAAATTTTAAAAACACATGCCACCGACCGTTGCCGCCCAACCACTTGCGCAAAATGCCCGAGGAAACTGTCAAATTCCTGGTTGACTTTGCTGACTTCGGCTATTGGCTGTTGGCTATCGGCTATTTTTTTCACTCGCCAACCAATGTGCCACCCATGAACGCCCAAACAGAAACCAGCCAGACTCCAAACATCGCCAGTCTCTCTTCACTCTCCGGCCTCTCGCCTGCCAATCAGCTTCTCCCGCCTCCACCAATCAAAATAAAACCTACGCCCACGTAGCTCCCTTTCGCCAAAACTTCATTTTGGTGGCCTTTTGCCGTCTACGCTCTTCCCGCCAAAAGCGCCTGCTCCCCGCTCCACAGCGGGTTTAAGCGATTCGCTCACCAACACTGCCGCCTGGCACGCCACTTGCAAACGCGTCTTCCGTGCGACATTATAATACCCATGAAAGCCACTAAAATATCACCCAACCCGGTGCAGGCGCGTCGCCAGGCCCGGCAATGGTCGCAGGCGGAATTGGCCGATCGCGTCGGCATCTCGCGCGCGGCCGTCAGCGCCATTGAGGGGGATCGCCTCTCGCCGTCAGTTGCCACCGCCCTGGCACTCGCGGAGGTGTTCGAGTGCTCGGTCGAGGAACTGTTCGGACGCGGCCGGAGCCGCAAAGCCTCCGGACCGGAGTGGGCCTGGGCACCTCGCGGTGAATCCTGCTGCTACTGGGAAGCCGAAGTCCACCAGCGCCGCCTGCTCTATCCAGTCGAGGCCGTCGCGGTGAACACGATTCCGCACGACGGCTTATGGCAGGACGGCGTCTGCCGCGAACGGGAATCCGCGCTCTCAGAAGGAACGCTGACGCTCGCGAGTTGCGATCCGGCGGCGGGAATACTGGCCGGAGAATATGCGCGCCTGACGGGGTTCCGGCTGCTGGTGTTTCCACGGGCCGGCGGCGCCGCGCTCGATCTGCTGCGGCAAAGGCAGGTCCACGTGGCGGCTTTGCACCGCTCGACCCGCGAGAGCCCGGAGCGCAACACGGCAACGGTGCGCGAAAGGCTGGGAGACGGTTTCCGGCTGCTGCGCGCCGCGGAATGGGAGGAAGGGGTGGCGCTGCCGCCGAACAACGCGAGCCGCGTGGTGGCGTCCGTGGCGCGCCGCACCGAGTGCTGGGCCGCGCGGGAAACCGGCTCGGCCGCCCGGGAGTGCCTGGACGAGCTGCTGGCCGGACGGCGCTTTTCCGGCCGCGAGGTCGCCGGGCACGCATCCGTGGCGGAAGCCGTCCGGAGCGGCTGGGCCGGCGCGGGGGTGTGCGTCCGGTTTTCCGCCGAGGAGGCAGGGCTGAATTTTCTTCCCATCCGGACCGAGTCGCTGGATTTTTGTTTCCCGGCCTCATTGCAGCACGACCCTCGCATCCAAGGGCTCATCCGCCTCTTGCGCAGCCGCGGCTACCGCCGGCTGGTGAGCGAGCTTCCCGGCTATGACGCGCGGCAAACCGGGGAAATGATCGCTTTGTCTTAAACCATCAAACCATAAATCCAAGTGAAACCTTATCCAATGAATCCCATGATTAAACGTAAAACAACAACTTGCCTCGCGCTGGCCGCCGCGGCGCTCCTTGGCGCCGCCGCGCCGGCCCAGGTGCTGACCAATGAAAGCGTGGCCATCAGCAGCGGCGCGGGCGGCGGCGGAGGAGGCGCGCAAACCAGTTGCATGATTTTCAGCGACGGCACCTCGTGGTCGGGCGGAGCCGTGGGCGTGCAAGGCGCTTCCAGCGTCAATGATACCGGCGGAAGCACCGCCGCCGCCAACGACGCCTTCAAGTACAGTGTGGGCAGCGTGGCCGATTCGCTCAATGCCACGTACGGCGCGGGCAACTGGACCATTGCCAATCCCGAACTTACGTTCCAATACACCCTCTATGCCAACAACCCCCGCTTCAACGCCGGGGCCGGCACCTTCAGCATCTATTGGATGGCCAACGATAGCTGGGTGCAAGGGACTGCCAATCCGGTTTATGCGACCACAGGCGCGGCGCTGGCAACGTGGGCCGGAAACGCCTCGCTGCTCGCGAACGAGACGTATACCTGGAGCACCCCCGGCTACACGGGCACGCTGGCCGACCTTCACACATCCAATTGGACAACGGACAGCTCCGGCATCCGCCAGGCTACCGTCTCCTACGGCCTGGCTCTGGACCCAAGCTTTGTGACCGACATCACTTCGGCAACCGCCGCCGCCGACCCGAACGTCTCGCTCTACCTCATGTCCACCAGCGCTTCGTTGGGCCTGACGATCTTTACCGGCGGTGGCCAGATCCTGCCGACGCTGTCGTTCGAAGTCGTCCCCGTGCCCGAGCCGTCAGTGCTCGCGATGTCCCTGTCCGGCCTGGCCTTGATTGCCACCGTCCGTCGCTGGAGGAAGTGAGATGCTTCGCCCTCGGCACGTCCTTGCGGTCGGAATCCTGTGCCTCGGCTCGAGCCTCCGGGCACAGGTGACCAACACCGCAATGACCGTCGCCGACGCCTTTCTCTGCACCGGGTCCCCAAACTACGAAAACGGCGCGGACCTGACGGGCCTGAACTTCGGCGGCGCCGGCACGCTGGCGGTGGCGCCGCCGTCCGCCCCCAAGGGCGAATTCCAAAGCGTCATCCAGTTCAACCTCTCCAACGGACCGGCCTTGTTCAACGCCGCCTACGGTTCAAACAACTGGACAATCAGCGGCGTCTCGCTCCAACTGACCAGCAACTACGGCACCGCGGGCGCGCAGCCGAACAATCCCATCTTCAATGCCATCAGCGGCGGCCAGTTTGTCATCGAATGGCTTTCGGATAACGACTGGCTCGAAGGCACGGGATCGCCCAAGTCGCCGACCACGGACGGCGTGACCTACGGCTCGTTGCCCCTGCTGCTGAGCGCCCTCCATGAACCGCTCTGCACCAACACCTATGTCCCCCCGGGAGACAACGTCCCGGTCACCTGGCCGCTGCCGCTTAACGCGGACCTTGTGGCCGACATCGCCGCCGGCGGAAGCGTGACCTTCCGATTCTACGCGGCGGACAACCAGGTCGGCTACCTGTTCAACTCCCGCGAATATGGCCGCGGCAACCAACCCTTAATCCTCGTCGCCGCCGCTCCGCTGCTGAGAATTACCTCCGGATCCTTGACGAATGGCGCTTTCCATCTGACCGGCATCGGCAACAACAACGCGGTTTATCAGATCCAGGCCAGCCCCGATCTTTCGAACACTCACTGGCAGACGATTGGCATGGCGACCGCCAGCCCAAACGGCGCCATTCAATTTGACGATACCAGCGCCACCAACCAATCGTGCCGTTTCTACCGGCTAACCCAGTGAACCTCCGGCCCATCCTGCCGTCTCGCCCTCCCGGCGCGTTCACGCTGGTTGAACTGCTGGCGACCCTCGCCGTCATCGCCGTTCTGGCGGCGCTCCTGCTGCCCGCGCTGGGCCGGGCTCGCGACAAAGCCCGGGCGGCTCAATGCGTCTCCAACTTGCGCCAATGGGGGCTGACCTTCCCCATGTACGCCGATGACTACGGCGGCTTTCTCCCCAGGCGCGGCCAGGGGGTGCAAACGCTGGCGCTCATCACCCGCCCCGACGACTGGTTTAACGCCTTGCCGCCCTATTTCGACCTGCCACCGTATCAGCAGCTCGTGGCCGAGTCCAAAAAGCCGGCCGCCCGCCAGCAGAGTGTTTTCGTCTGTCCGGACGCCACGGACCCCGGCGGCGCGTACTTCATGCCCTATGGGATGAACATGAACCTCTCGCCCTGGAATCTGCCGTTGCCCACCAGGTTTGCCGAGGTCATCCAGCCCTCCTGCGTCGTCGCCATCGGCGAGGCGCCGGGGCCTTATGCCTCAACCTATCCCTCCAAACAGCCTTACAGCGTTGTGGCGCGGCACGTCCGGCGGGTGAATCTGTTGTTCCTGGCCGGTCCCGTGCAATCCTTCGCCGGGGCTTATGTTGGCTGCGGCGTCGGAGATCCGGGCCGCAACGATGTGCGCTGGCTCACCGGCACCGCCAGCGATGCGCAGGCGAGTAATTACTGAACCATGAGACTCAAAGCCATCTTGATGCTCTTCGCCGTGGTCGCGGCCACCTTGTCCTTGCATCTATACAACCTTTCCAGGCTTTCCGCGCGCCGCCATGTCGTGCGCTGCGCCGTCATTGGCGGCATGACCATGACCGGCCTGTGGCCGGAGATCTCCAAAATGTTCGAGGCCCAGACCGGCTATCATGTCGAGGTCGTGATCACCGGCGAGCGTCCCTTGCTCGACAAAGCCATCCGCGCCGGACAGGTGGACCTGCTCACGATGCACTCGGGCGATATCACCACGGACATCATCGCCGACGGCATCGCCGTCAACATGCGCCCCTGGACACGCAATGAACTGGTCATTGTCGGCCCTGCGGATGACCCGGCGGGGGTTCGAGGCATGACCAACGGCGCGCTGGCCTTAAAAAAGATCGCCGCGGCGCAGGCGAAGTTCGTGGACTTCCAAGGCATCGGCAGCCGGGAGATGTCCCACACCCTCTGGCGCCTGGCTGAAGTTGAGCCAAAAGGGGATTGGCTCCTCAAGGACGATACCGTTTCCAAATGGAACGTGCTGCAGTTCTGCCGCTCGAACCATGCCTATGTTGTGGTTGGTTACATTCCAGCCATGACCGGCAAGATGGCCAACGAAGGCATGGAGATCCTGGTCAAGGGCGACCCAATCATGCGCCGGCCGTATATCGTGATGGAGGCCAGCCCCAAGAAGTTTCCAGGCGTGAATTCTGCCGGAGCCCGCGCTCTCTCGGATTTTCTCCTGTCGCCGAAGGTCCAGAACTTCCTCCTGGTGTTTGGCCGCGACACCTCGGGCAACCGGCCCCTGTTCTTTCCTGTGGACGCCGCACAGCCGTGAGCATCACCCGCTAGGGCGCGGACTATGAATCGAAGCAACCGGCAGCCTCGCCGCATCGACCCGATGAGCCGCTCGCCTGGCGTGGAGCTCGGTCACCTTGAGTTATCATCGGCCTCCGGTATCGTCGGGCGGCTTCGCGGGCGCCGGCTTGGACTTCCCATCCCGATTGGCCCTAACCAGCGGGTTGAACTCTACGACATCCGCGCGCACTTCGACTTTCGGAATGCCGAAAAGTATCCAATAGCTGCTGCTTTGGTTGACGACCAGGTTCGCCAGTGTCTGAGGTTCGCCCACGCGCAGTTGTGCCGAGGCGTACATCCGGTTCATCGCCTTGGTCACAGTCGCCGGAGACATCGTGATCACCCCCAGAAGACTAAACCCCTTGCTCTCGCCCCGGACATTGGCCTTGACCAGAACGAAGTTGTCGCGGCCCAGGTCCACACGAGTTTCCTCGAAGACCTGCGGCGCAGGGGGGCTCGACGGAAGACTGACTAAAGAGCTGAAGGGCGCCAGCGCCGCGCAGCCGTTCAGCAGCAGGCAGCCCAAGCAACCCAATATCAGGGCCAGGAGACGGCGCATGAAAACCAAAGCAGCTCAGGGTGCTTTGCTGAACTCGTGTGTCGGCGGATGCCCGGCAGCACGCCAGCCCGCTATCTGGCCGTCCGGCAGGCGCACCATCTCCGTCTCCAGATAGTGGCCCGATGGCGTCCAGTTCCCCTCCAGATGCACCGCCGTGCATTTGCCAGCCTCAATAACCACAGGTACTGTCAAACGGACTCTGGCCCCGCTCCTCGCTTCGCCGCGGGCCTGGATCTTGTAGCCGCCGGGAGGCAGCGTCACCATTGCCGGTTGTGTCTCATCGGACTCCCTGGCGTTGTGAACCCCCTGGAGAAACCTGCCCTTCGCGGAATAGATTGAGTAGTCCGTATGCGGTTGCTCTTTCATGTACTCGGTCTCGTCGGCCTCCTCGTCCCAAAGGCGCTCCGCCGCGTTCGGATCGACATCCCCTCGGCCCCTCGCCGAGTAAACCTGGAGGGAGCCGGTCTTCACTCCGGTGACAGGCGCGGCTGGGCCGGGACCGACCGGTTCAATGAGAGTGGCCTTCGGAGCCGACGCGCACCCGGCCAGCCAAAGCAGAGCGCCAGCCGCCGCTATTGAACAGGCATTTTTCATAATTCCCATCTTTCTTTTCACCGTTCGCACTTGCACTCAGCCGCTCCAGGTTATTCCTCCTGATCATCACTATAGAATAGACGTCGCGATCAGCCAAGCGATTCAGGTCAGTTTTTTCCCTTCGGAGGCTGCCGCAATGGCCCGGTGAAAAGGTCCGAGCCAGCAGGCGCTGCGGTGAACTCCTTGGCCCATTTAGGGAATGCACCCCATTACTAAACCCAGCCACCTGGGATAATGAATGCGCGTTCCAACTGGGCGGCTCTGAGCGGACGACAGAGCGCAATGGGCGGCATGTCAGCCGGCCCCAAAGGCGCCGGCTTAAAAACCAGTCGCCTCCAACCCACGTCGGAGCAAGAGAACATATGAAACGAACAATGCAATTAGCCGCCATGAGCGCCATCCTCGCGCTTGCTGGCATCACAACGCAATGCGCCGCGCAGTCCAACCTAATCCAAACCCTCAGCGTGAACCTGACGCTCTATAACCAGACTTCCTCCACTGACACCTCCAGCACCGCGCAACTGATAAGGGTTAACACGAAGGATCTCATCCAGCTTTTCGTCGGCACCAACGTCCCGAAAGGCCAGCTCCTGCTGGTGACGCCTCCGGGAAATCCCCCCGGAACAACCGGCAACCTGGGCGCTACCTTGAGAGTCATGAGCGGCAATACGGACATCGTTGATATCCCCCTCCTGACCGGATTCGACCTTTTCCAAAACGTCGCGGTCGTGAATGTGAAGGGCACCCACATCACTTCCTATGCCTACAACCACTTCTCGTTCGCGTTCGGCAATTTCGCGGCCGAAGTGCTGGGCTATGCCACCTGGAACATCGTCGAAAAGACGGTCGATGGCATCGACCTGAGCGGCTCCGGAGCCTTTAGCGCCGCCGTGAATGGACAGGCCACCATTACCGGAGTCACCCAAACCGATGTTCCTGCCCAAGGCACCATCACTGCCGGCGCGCCCAAGCCCGGCCCGTAAAGGGTAGGGACGCCTCGCCCCCATAAGCAGTTTCTGCCGGATCTCCGAGGTCGGGACGAGCCGTCCCCACCTCGGTTTCGGCTCCGGCTTCCCGGTACTGTCGAGCGCCTCACGGGCAGTTGCCGATCGGTGAAAACTTGCATCTTGCCCGGGCGTACGCATGCTTTGGGGTTGTGAACAGAATAGCGCGTTTCGCGCAAAGATTGCCGGAGCAGAGCCGGCCGATATTTCGAGTGTGCGTTTATGGGCTGGCGGCCGGCTTGGCAGCCGTCGCCTTCCAGCAGGGCATGAACGCCTTGTATCGGCTTACTTTTGTCCAGTTCTCCAGGATGTCGGCCACCGCCTTTGTGGTCGGCAGCCTGGTGGTCATTGTGACCACATCGCTGATCGTTGGATACCTGCTGAACGCCTTCGCCCCGGAAGCATCCGGCAGCGGCATCCCGCAGCTCAAGCTGGCCTTCTGGAAGGACTTTGGGGTGGTGCCCTGGCGCGTGGTGTGGGTCAAATATATCGCCGGCGTGCTCAGTATCGGGGGCGGGTGCAGCCTGGGACGCGAAGGGCCAAGCGTGCAGTTGGCGGGGGGCTTTTCCTCGATTCTGGCCGGCTTTTTAGGAGAGCCGAAACAGAAACGGCGTCTGGCCGCGGCCGCCGGCGCCGCGGCCGGGTTGGCTGCCGCGTTCAACACGCCGCTGGCGGCGGTCACGTTCGTGCTGGAAGAGATCATTGCGGATCTAAACAGCAGCCTTTTGGGCGGCGTCTTGCTGGCTTCCGTGATCGGGGCATTCGTGGTGCACGCCCTGGTGGGAAAGCAACCGGCGTTCGCCGTCACCGGGATCGATTCTCCAAGCTGGTTCGTCTATGTCCTGACACCGTTGGTGGCCGCCGCCGCCGCGCTCATTGGGGTGCTCTTCCACAAATGGACCCTTGGCTTGCGGGCGGCCCGGAAGCATTTTCAGTACATGCCGCGATGGCTCCGGCCTACGTTGGGCGGAGTGATCACATGGGCTTTGGGCTGCACGGTCTTTCTCTACACTGGGCACTTGGGGGTTTTTAGCCTCGGCTATGACGACCTCTCGGCGGGCTTGAGCCACCACCTGACCTGGCAGATTGCGGCCCTTTTGCTCGGGGTAAAACTCATTGCCACCGTGGCGTGCTACGGATTGGGCGGCTGCGGCGGGATTTTTTCACCCACCCTGTTTTTCGGCGGCATGTGCGGGGTGGCGATGGCCGGCTTGGGCGCGATGGTCTTGCCTCTAAGCCCGCCCGATCAACTGACGCTGGCGGTGGTCGGCATGAGCGCCTGCCTGGGGGCGGTGGTGAGGGCGCCGGTGACCGGAATCCTCATCGTCTTCGAAATGACTCACGAATTCTCCCTGGTGCCGGCGCTGATGCTCGGCGCCCTGGTGAGCCAGGCCATCAGCCGCAAACTCAGCCGGCACAGCTTTTACGAGGAGATTTTGGTTCAGGATGGGCACCAACTGGAGCACGTCATTCCGCCGCGCGATCTCCAGGGCTGGCAGCAGTTGCCCGTCTCCGCGGTTGCCAATTTTCACCCCGTGCTGATCCGCGATGTTGCGCCCGCCGAGCTTCGGAAGCTCCTGCGGGCGCATCCGTATGAACGGTTCCCCATGGTCCTGAACGGAACGGTGACCGGCGTTCTCACGCGGAAGGAGGCCGAGACCGCGCTGGCCGCCAACCGGCAGCCCAAATGCGAGCCGGCCATCACCTGCCTTCCCAGTGAAACCATTGCCGATTTGCAGAACCGGCTGATCGAATCCAGCTCCCTGATTGTGGTCCTGGTGGACCGTCCCGGGGGCCAGGTGCTCGGGCTGGTCACGCTGCACGACTTGTTGCGGGCCCAGACTTCCATGTCGCGGATCAACGCGGCTTGAGCCAGGGGTTAGGCTCCCACGGGGCTTGCCTGCTGGCGCGTCTCGGCGGGCTCATGCGCATCCATTGACTCCGGGTTAGTGCGCTTAATGATGTCCCGGGCGCGGGCCGCCTCCTCCGCGGTGCCGTGAGCGATGAGGACAAACTTGCCGGTCTTGAGGGCTGTTTCGTATTGCAGGATGCTGTTCTTGGGAATGCCCAGGCTGTAAAGACCGGCGCCTATGGCGCTTAAACCGCCCACCACCACAGCGCCTTCCAAGGCCCCGACGATCCAGCCCACGAGCGGTCCCGCCACCAGCAACGGCCCGATGCCTGGAATCAAAAAGAACGCCGAGCCGAACAGCAACCCCCAGATGCCGCCCCAGAAAGCCCCCAGTTTCCCCCAGTGCTTCATGCGATCCCCGGTGTTGTAATAGCCGACGACGTGTTCATCGGTGTGATAATCGCGCCCGACAATCGATAGTTTCTTCATGTCAAAACCGGACCGCTGCAGTTCCTTGACGGCGGCCTCGGCTTCAGGGTGAGACTTGTAAATCGCGACAACTGCATTGTTCTTGGCAGGCATATTATTTCTCCATTATTGAGTGATGGCTGAATTGCCATCGGAATAGTCTGCCCGCTCTGGGCCGCCCCCGCCATGCGGTGAAACCCACCCCCCGGCGGACTCGATCCGCGCGATCATTAGACGCCGCCGCGCAGCGTTTTTTTAGCAGCTTCCCAATCCAGAATCTGCTCCTTGCCCTCCGCTAAGCGTTGCTCGGTCTCGGCGAGTGCATCTGCGTGCCAGGCCGGGAATTCGAAGTCACCTTCCGCACGACTGAGGTCCTCCCAAAGCGCCTCCAGGAACTTTAACTTTTCGGTTCGCGACAGTTGCTGGATTGTCTCGATGCTCATGAGAATTAACCTGCTAGTTGAGCCGGCTCGGCGTTCGCGTGGTTAGCACATCCGCGGCCGAAGATTCGACAAATCCCGCCACGCAACAGCCACGAATCTCCCGGCTTGATCCAGCGCAAAAGTGTCCGGCCCGGGGTAAATGACGAAGACCCGCTTCGCTTTGAGATCTTCGGCTGCAACCCGCATGGACTTTGTGATCGATGGGGTGTCACTGTGTTTGAACTCGAATCCAAAAACGCATCCACCGCTCATGGCTACCAAATCCAACTCGGCTCCGCCTTGTACCGTGTAATAGAAGCAGTTCTCTCCATCCATGTCCGCCTCATGGAGCAGGTGCTCCAAGCAGAAACTTTCCCAGGAAAACCCCATTCTGCCGGAGGTCTGGACTTGCTCTGCTGTCTCAAGGCCCAGCAAAGCGTGCAAGATACCAGTATCCCGAACATATAGCTTGGGAGCCTTTCGCACCCGCTTCGCCACATTGACGAAGAACGGAGGCACTACCCTAAGGAGATATGCGCCCTCCAGCACATCCAGGTATCGCTGCACCGTCTTAAAATCCACCCCGATATCGCGTCCGAGAGCAGACGCATTCACCGCGGAACCGTTATGACTCGCGACCAACAGGAGCAGGCGGCGAAGTTGTTGAGGAGACAGGCGGCTTTCGGCGAGCGCCGGAAGGTCGCGCTGAAGAAAGTCGCCGATAAAGTCGCGGCGCCACTTCAGCGAATCGATGTCGCCCCCGGCGACAAATGAGCTCGGAAACCCGCCTCTCAGCCACAGCGTTTCCTGGTGGTGCAAGCCAACCTCACTGCCGCAGAAGCCAGCCATTTCAATGCGGAACAAGCGACCCGCCAGCGTCTCGGAGGCGTGCCGAACCAGCCTCGGCGACGCGCTGCCCAACAAAAGGAATCTGGCGGGCATGTCGGGACGATCCGCCAAGACTCTCAAGACAGGGAAAAGCTCTGGCAGAAACTGCACCTCATCTAATACCACCCTGCCCCGCAATGATGCCAGGGTTCCCATCGGATTGTCCTCGAGCCTGCTCCGATGCAGATAGTTTTCCAGGTCAAACCAGTGGGTATCCGGGCGCCCCTCGTAATGCCGCGCTAGGGTCGTTTTGCCGCACTGGCGGGGTCCGAGCAGCAAGGTTATTGGCGATTTGCCAAACCCTTCCTCGATCCGGCTTAGTAACTTAGATCTTTCGTAACGCAATATGTTGCAATTTAGGAGTTCATATCCTAAATTGCAAGCGTCGATTTGTGGCAATGGCTAACGCGTTTACAGAGTATCCAACGGGTTACATGGTTTCGGACCTTCCGCTCTACCAAGAACTGGACGATCAGGAATTCGAGGAATTCTGTACTGACCTGCTAAATCAGCATCCGCGCGTCCTGTGTCTGCGCGACAACATGGCCACAACACGGCAGATCATCAAAGCCGACCGACTCCTCTCGGGAACAGATCAAGGAGGAGCCGATATTTATGCCAGGGCCGACCAAGGCGAGAAATGGCGCCTGCAGTGCAAGCACATGCAGAGCTTCAACGCCGTGGAAGCTTCCAACGCGATGGAGTTGGCTGAAAAAGGCTTTCCCCTTGCTGACCAATTCGTTCTGATCACAACGTGCGGCCTGAGCGACTCAGCTCAGCAAGCGATTCGCGACCGACCCAAATGGCTGTGGTGGGGACCGTCCCATCTGACAAATCTGGTCGTGACACTTGAGTCGCGCAAAGACGCCGAGAATCTGGTAGACCGGCATTTCGGTCTTGGCGTCCGAAAGAGATTACTGCCAGGGAGTAACCAGCCACTGTTGGATTGGCAGCAGTTCTTTGCAGACACTTTGTCCGCCGATGGAAAACACTTTCACCATGCCGTTCCATTCATTCCTCAGCCGGGCGTCTTTTCCCGATTGGAAGCCTTTGCCAAAAACGGCGCCGGTCACGCCCTTATCCTGAGTGCCCCAGGCGGCCAGGGCAAAAGCAGGCTCCTGCTGGAACTGGCAAAATCCCTGGAAGCAAAGCCAGGCACACCCCGCGTTTTTTTCGTCAATCTCAGCCGGCAAGGTCTCGACCGAGATCAGGTCGAGTTTCTCTCCCGCGAGCCAAAGGATTTGCTGCTGATGGTGGATGACGCTCATCGGCTCAGCGCGACGATGGAGGATGTGGCCCGCGCTGCCGCAGCAGCCAAGTCCGTCCGCCTGCTGGTAGCCACCCGCCCCGAGGCGGTGGCTGCGCTCGAAAGCCAGCTTTACGCGAGCGGCTACGCTGAGAGACTGGAGCCAAGAATCGATCTAACACTCTGGAAAGAAGAGGATGTTCACCAACTGGCGGAGAAGACACTGGACCTCCAGCATCGTCATCACGCCGCACGCCTAGTTGCGCTTGCGGATCGGTGCCCGCTGCTTGTCGTTCTAGGCGCGGCGATGCTCAACTCCGGTGAATGGCCGGAAGCAATAAAGGATCACGCGGTCTTTCGCGAGCGGGTCTTCAAGAGCCTCAAGAACGATTTCTTGTCGCGGCAGCCCGAGCCCCAACGTGAGCGGCTGGACCAGTTAATCAAGTTGCTTGCTTTCGTGTCGCCTGTTGCGAAAAACGACATCTTCTATAATACAGCGGCCGGAATTCTCGGGTGTTCGGCGTTGGCGATCGGAGAGGATATAAGAACGCTTCAGGCAGCGCGGTTAGTAATCGAAAACCGCGAAGGCATACGTCTCTACCCGGACCTGTTTTCGGACGCGGTGCTGCAAGAAGCCTGCCTGGATGACGGAGGCAGGCCCTCCTTTTTCCATCAAACGGTTCTGTCCAAACTGCATATCGATGATTTCCCCGCCTTGATGCGGAATGTGGCCCAGGCAGACTGGGAAACCCGCTCGAAAACAGGCGAGGCCGGCTTGTTGTTCGAGCCGGTCTGGCAGGAATTCGTCCGTCGTTTCCAAGCGAGCCGCTGGAAAAAAGAACTGGACTGGCGCATGGAACTGGACCTTTACGTGCAACACGGACCGGAGTCCTCCGGTCTCGATCGCGCCAAGTTGCTCCGCCAGTGGACGTCCTTCGCCATCTATCTCCCTGAGAAATCAGTCGCCTTGGCGGAGTTGGCGCTTCAAACCGTGGAGGAGCCATCGGCGCCGGCAGCCGCTACCGTTGCGTCCCGGGCCGAGATCCAATCTTCGGTCTCCGCCTTATTACCACCACTCTTGAAGCCCGTTCTCACATGGCATCCGCTGCTTGCTGAGAAAGCATTGGACATTCTTTGGTCTCTGGACGCCGACGAGCCAAAGCACAATTTACAGGCCGGATCAAATGCGATCGCGGTGATCGCCGAGGCTGCGGGGTTTGAGGCTCACAAGCCACTCGGCACCTCGACAGCAATCATAGGCTGGTTTGAAAAGAAGCTTTCCGAAGATGCCGCTATCGAACGTATGCGCCGTCAGCCATGGGTGCTAGGCGCGTTGCTGAAACCGCTTTTCAAACGCGAAGTCGAGCAAATCTGGTCAACAGGCGACGCTATGCACCTGCTGTCGCTTCCATTGTCCGCAGAAAAAACCCGTCCACTCCGAGCCCGAGCGCTCGCGATAGTCGAGCGATTCCTGAACTCCGAGGATCTTACGCTTGCGGACGCGGTCGTGCCGGTGCTCGGGGGAGCGATTCATCCTGTCTTGGGACGCCATACCCCGGAACAGTTGGAGGATATTCAGAATGACTGGCGTCCTGAGCGCATGGAGGGAATCAGAATCCTGGAAAGAGCGGTCCTGACCCGCAAGGATGCGACACTGTTGCTTTATCAACTCCGAAATATTCTACGCGAAGAGCGCAGATATGATCCGGATAAAGTCATTCGCGAAGAATGCCAACATGTTCTCTCAGCGATGCACGATACTTTCGAGCTTCGAGTGGTCCGCGCGCTGGCATCAAACGCGTATCATGAATGCATCAAGTCTTCCGTGCGCGCCTCCGATGCCGAACTCGTCGCCGCGCAGGCGGAGTGGTCCAAGTTTTGTGAGAAAGTAACCGTTGAAATCGTTGAGCGGTTTAAGACCCCCAAGGAGGCGTGCCAGTTCATCAGCAGGGAAGTGCGGGAGCTTTCGGCCATAGGCGCATCCGCCTCTGCCGGCGTCTTGCTCGATCCGCTCGCCCAAATCTCCCCCGATTGGTGTGTCAGGCTTGTCGATGAACTGATCGGCACGTCGGACCCGACGCTCGATCGTTACCTATATTTCCCTCTCGGACGGGCGGCCACATGCGCACCCGATGTTTATCATAGGGTCCTCAAGTCCTTGCCCGCCAGTGGGCGCCCCGAGCAGCTTTGCTCGCTCCTTGGATACCTTGGCTGGAAACAACTCCACGGCGGCGGTGTGTCTGATCTCGAATACCAATGCATTTTGGCGGCATGCGAGCGGACCGAGGAATCGATCACGATTGAGGTCGCCTCGACCGCCAGTCTGTTCTTTGCGGGTGTTCCGGAGAAGGCCATTGACTTGCTCGTTCGACTCATACCGCGCGGAGAGCGGAGCGGAAGCAAAATCCTGGAAGGACTCGCGTTTCTCGTTGAACCGCAGGCCGCGGCTCTGGATGCCCGGAAAGTGGCCCAGTGCCTCGCTAATATAGGGAGGACGCTGCTGGGAGAATCCGATTTTGATGGGCACAACGTGGACACGGTCGCGGAGAAGTTTCCCAAGCAGGTCTATGAGTGGATACGCGGGCTCCTGGAGCATCAGGAGGCTGAACCGGAAACGTACCGCAGCCTGCGACTAGCAAGGGACCTCTCGCTCCGCCCGATTGGCGACCCCGCCTACGTGGATTCGGAAATCCGCTCTCTCTGGGCGCAAATCGTGGCCCTCGAGAGGGGATCGATCCCACAAACCTCCCGCTTGTACTTGCTTCGCTCCCTCATCTATTCCGAACCGGCGTCTGTCTCGGAGCGGATTCGCAGCCTGGTTGGCGCGTGCGGAAACGGAGAAGAACTCAAGCTGGCAGCGGAGATCGTGGCGACAACGGGCTCGCCCTTTGTATTCCAGTTTCCAGACCTCGTCCGGTTAATCCTGACGCGAGGAGTGGATCTCGGCGTTGCGGAGGCTGTCCGCCAGCAGCTTTGGCTTTCCGCTTGTGGTGGCGGGCGCAGTTACTCGGCCGGCGAACCAGACCCCGAATGCCGGCACATCATTCAGCAAGGCGAGGCCCTGGCCAACCGATTCCAAGGCGATGCGCTGCTGGAGAAGTTTTACGGCGGAGTCGCTGAATCGACACGCCGCCAGATTGAGTGGGATAAGCGCGCCTTCCACGAGATGGACGAGCGGGAGTGACGTTGATGGCTTCTATACGTCCCAAAGGCTCTAGCCGTGCATGGGGCAATTTCCCCACTGATCCGGCGTCGGGCTGGCCCGATAGTGTTCCCAGGTGCCATATATGGATAGTGGTAATCCCTTTGCCCGGTGTTTGGTTTATCTGAGCGGTGAGTCACGGCCCCGAGGCGGGCCGGTTCGGATTGAGAATCGGCATCCTATGTCAGTGGCGATTTCGCGTCAGGCCGGCTCTGGAGCCATCCGGATAGCCGAAGAGCTGGCGGCATACCTTCAATCCTTCACCCCTGCCGAGGAACGCCCCTGGACCGTGTTCGACAGAAACCTGGTTGCCAAGGTCCTCGAGGATCATCACTTGCCCGCGCGCCTGGCGAAATTCCTGCCCGAGGACAAGGTCAGCGCCATCAGCGACATGGTGGACGAGATCCTCGGTATGCATCCCTCTTCCTGGGTCATGGTTCGCCAGGTCACCGAAACGATGCTGCGTCTTGTCGAACTGGGAAATGTGATTCTGGTGGGGCGAGGGGCCAACACAATTGTCAGCCGGCTGCCGCATGTCCTGCGGGTCCGGTTGGTAGGCTCGTTGGACCGGCGCGTGGCGCGCGTCGAGGAAAGCGAACATTTGAATCCCAAAGAGGCGCTGGCGTTCATCCGCCGCACGGACCGGGGGCGCGCCGCGTACGTGCGGAAGTACCTTCGCCAGGACATCGCCGACGTGCTGCTCTACGATCTGATTATCAACACCGACCGTTTCTCACTGGACGAGGTGGTGCATCAGATTGGCGATGTGGTCCTGCGCCGGCTTGGCGCGGGGAGTGCGGAGCTGAAACAGGCCGCTTAAGCCGCCTGGGCGTACGGCCCGATCGTCGCGCCCGGGAGTGCCATGGGTGGCATCGAGCGCTGCCATTCGCTTTCCCGGCGCAACGAGGACTTCAGGACCGCAACCTCCCGCAGCAATGCCTTGACCGCCAGGTCGAAGGCCGGAACCGGGTCCGGTCCGACTTTTTCCGTATGCAAGACATTTGAAGGCAACCTCAAAGTCAACGCCGCCGAAAACCAGACCTTCTTGGGATGCCGCTGCAGGCTGACCTGCAAATGGACGGCGTCGGCCGGGAAATGCTCGAGGTGAGTTTCGAGTTTGTGGATTTTCTGCTGGAGCTTGTTCAGCAATTGTCCGTGGGGACGCATGCCCTTGGTGACGAGGTTCCAATTCAATGTCATACGTATGGTTTGGGGGCCGAGAACCGGCCAGTTCGCTGCTTAAGAAAGGTGTCTATTTGCCGTGGGTATTCTCGACGACGATATAGTGGGTGCCGGCCGCGCCGGTGGCGCCGGTGGCGCCGCCGGACCAAACCCGCAACAGCACGTGATCGCCCTTGGATCTCCCGCTCAGCGCCACCGCGTCGTCGGCGTTGCGCACCGTCTGGTGATTAATCTCCAAAATGACGTCGCCGGCATGCAAGCCCGCTTCAGCGGCTTGGGAGTCCTGCTCGACATCGACCACCAGCGCACCATGCACAGAACGCGGCAAGCCAAGCTGCCGGCGCACTCCGGCATCAAGGTCGGTCACCTCGACGCCATCCAGGGCATCCATGCTCTGGTGGTTGCCGCCGTTGGAGCCGCTTCCATTTGCGCTGGCAACGGCCTCCTGCGGCAAGGTGCCGAGGGTCACCGTCAGGGTCCGATCCGCCGGCTTGCCGGCGGCGACGCTTCGCTGCAGGCGCAGGTTGACCTTCGACCCGGGCGGAGTCTGAGCCACCAATAATTGCAACGTTCGGGGATCGCTCACCTTCTGGCCTTGAAACTCCATAATGAGATCGCCGTCCTGGACTCCGGCCTTGGCCGCCGGGCTGCCGGGGGTAACGCCGCCGACCAGCACCCCGCCGCTCTGGTCCGGCAAATGGAACTCCTTGGCCAGGTCCGGCGTTAGCGCCTGAATGTTGACCCCCAGGAAACCGCGCGTCACCTTGCCGTAAGTGATAAGCCGATCCATGGCAAACCTCGCCATATTGACCGGCACGGCAAAGCCCACCCCCTGAAAGCCGCCGGTCCGGCTGATAATAGCCGTATTGATCCCCACCAGCCGGCCTTCGGCATCGACCAGAGCGCCGCCGGAATTCCCCGGGTTGATGGCCGCATCGGTTTGAATGTAATTCTCGTAACCGTTAATGCCAAACCCGCTCCGGCCCAGAGCGCTGATGATGCCGAGCGTGACGGTCTGACCCACGCCAAACGGATTGCCTACTGCCAGCACCACGTCGCCGACCTCCAGTTTGTCGCTGTCCCCCAGGACAGCCGAAGCGAGATTGGTTTTGACATCGATTTTCAAAACCGCCACGTCGGTCGGCGGATCGGCGCCGATGACCTTGGCATCGAACTCGCGCTCGCCGCTTTCGAGAGCGACTTTCACCGTATCGGCTCCTTCGATGACATGGTTTGCCGTCAGGATGTAGCCGTCCGGGGAAATAATGACGCCCGATCCGAGGCTCTGGGCCCGGTGGTCGTGCTGTTCCTGTTGGGGACCCAACTGATCCCCGAAGAACCGCCGGAAAAACGGATCGTCGAAAAAAGGATTCGGCGTCGCCCGCTCATGAATGGTCATGGTCGAGTAAATATTCACAACGCTGGGCGCGATCCTTCTGACTACCGGCGAAAAGCTGATCGGAGCCCGGATGTCGCGGTTGATCGAGGCGCTCTGGATGACCAGCTTGGGAGGCGTATTGGTCCCGCTTTTGCCCAAACCGACTCCCGCGTAAAGCCCCACTGCCAGCGCCGCCAAGAGCGCCCACCCCTTCACCGGGCCCGAAAACCAGCGTGCCTTCACCTTCGATTGTTCTTCGTTGCGGACGGACTGCTCCGGCTATTCAACTTTGACCTCGATCTCTTTGGGCTTGGCCGCTTCATTCTTAGGCATGTGGATTTGCAGGAGCCCGTCTTTGTCAGACTTTCCATATCCAATTCCTTTCGTGGCGGAATCGTTGCTCATCCATGGCGAACCAGCCTCCGCCAGACTGCCTGTCCGCCACGTGAAACGCGCAGATCATACCGCGACGCGGGCCATCCGCGCATCCGAGCCCACCTCACAAGTTTCCACGAAAGCCGCGTTTGTCAAAACGCGCCGATTCAAACCTTTGACAGCCGCCGACCAATGCCTATTCTGTGGCCTGTGCGCACCGTTCATGTATCGCTCGGCCCTCGCAGCTATGATATCCAGATTGGACCCGGGCTGCTTGCCCGGCTGGGCAGCGAGTGCCGGCGGCTCAAGCTCGGCCGCCGTTGCGCGATTGTTTCCGATACCAACGTCGCCCCTCTTTATGCCAGGACGGCGGGAAAATCGCTCGTCCACGCTGGGTTCCAACCCGCGCTCATCTCCGTGCCCGCCGGCGAAACTGCCAAGAGCCTCAAGACCGTCCAGGCCTGCTATGATCAGCTAGCGGCCCAGCGCCTGGAGCGCAATTCCTTCATCCTGGCCCTCGGCGGCGGCGTGGTCGGCGACCTGGCCGGCTTTGTCGCCGCCACTTACCTGCGCGGCATCGAGTTCGTGCAGGCCCCAACCACCCTGCTGGCCCAGGTCGATAGCTCCGTCGGAGGCAAGGTCGGCGTGAATCTCAAGGCCGGCAAAAACCTCGTCGGATCTTTTTACCAACCCCGGCTCGTCCTTTGTGATCTCGACCCGCTGGAAACCCTGCCGATGCGCGAGCTTCGGGCGGGCCTTTCCGAAGTCATCAAGTACGGCATCATTTACGACGCGGCGCTGTTCGCCCGCCTCGAGCGCGATCTGGCCCGCCTGCTGGAGCGGGATCCAAAAACGCTGGCGGCCGTCATCGGCCGGTGTTGCGAAATCAAGGCCGAGGTGGTGCGGCAGGATGAACGCGAGGGCGGGCTGCGGGCCATCCTGAACTTCGGCCATACGGTGGGCCACGCCCTCGAGGCCATCTCCCACTATGGCAAATACCTGCATGGGGAGGCCATCGCCGTCGGCCAGGTCGCCGCCGCTCGCCTCTCGGCCCGGACGCTCGGCCTGCCGCAGGAAGATGTCACCCGAATCACCGCTCTTCTTGCGCGCACCGGGCTGCCCACGGACCTGAATTTGACCCGGCCCACCCTCCGAAAGATCCTCGCCGCGATGAAGCTCGACAAGAAAGTGAGCGGCGGCGAAGTCAAATTCGTGCTCGCCAAACGCATCGGAAAGGTGCTTTTCGGTCGGACGGTTCCGGGCCCCCTGGTCGAAGAATCCATTAAAACTCTTCAGGCCGCCCGGAAACCCCTGCCGCACAGCGACGCGCGCACGAGGCGTCCGCGCTCCCGTGAAACCAGGCGCACTAACTAGAATCCTCAACCCTCAACCACCAACCCTGAGCGATGTCGGCTGTCAGCGAAACCATTGTTCGCGAATACTTCGAACTGCACGAATTCCTGGTCCGGCAGCGGCGCAAATACCTGGCGCGCACGCGCGAGCAGGAAGAGGAAGATATCGATTTCTTCGTGCTGAACCCGCATCCCCAGGTTCAGGCTGCTCCCCTGCCCTTCGTGCTGGGCTCGGTCGACCTCCCGTTTCTCGATCGCGCGATTGTCGTAGTCAAGGGCTGGCACACCGGAACCTTCAGCATCTCGCGGCTGGCCGCTTCTCCGGAAATCTTTCGGTTCGTCGAACCTAAGGTGTTTCAGCAAGCCGCCCGCGCTTTCGGCAAGGACGGCACTCCGTTGAAGATCCTGATCGTCCCGGCGCTGCCGCAGGACGCCAAGGCGCGCGACGAAAGCATCGCCCTGCTCCGGTCCAAAGGCATTGACGCCGTCATCCCTTTTTGGACCCTGCTGGCGGATCTCATCAGCGCCACCGAGATCAACCGCAATTACCAAAAGTCGGACCTGCTCCAAATCATCCGCATCCTCAAGAACTATGAGTTCTTCCGGGAACCGCAGATGGAGCTGTTTAAGGCCAAAAGGAAGAGCGCGAAGAGCCCGGACTCGTTAAAGCGTTAAAACGTAAGAAGGTTAGAACGTTAAAACGTTGGGACGCGGGCGAGGGCGCACCTAGCCGGAAGGCTTCACGGCTTCTTTGGGCTGGCCAAACTCACGATCCAGGTTGCCCATCAAATGCGCCATCCCGAGCGGTCTCCACGGGGTGCGCCCGTACCCGGGCGCAGCAGGCGCCGGACACCGGCTGACTCGAGACCTTTCTATAGCCCCCGCCCATCTGATCGCCGTTGCACCCGGGGGCGCGAACAGCAGACTCTGCTGGGGCGAGGCCGTTCGAACATCCGGAATCAGGCGCTAATCGTTACCCGCTGCGCCCGGGGACGAGCGCACCCCCACCGCCTCGCGTCCGAAATGCGGCGCTCTGCCGAGGCGCCGCTACGGGTTGGAGGCCGGCTCTCACTTCCGCCGCGCCTGTTCAAGGATCGCCTTTAGTTCCCGCGCGGTGACGGCGGCGTTCTCTTCCTCGAGGATGCTTTCGTGATCGCCGGGGCAGACTTTGACGGTCACGCCGCCGGCAGCGAGACTGCCCCAGCCCATCTGATGATCGAACGAGCAGAGAATCGGGTGGCCGCGAGTGCGGAAAAGGACAATGTGGCCCGGATAAGCAGAGGGGCGATAGTCGATCCAGGCCTGGACGTGGTGCCGCCACAGCTTGCGTTCCTGGTCCGGGTGTGAGGAAAGGTCGACGAGGTCTTCGGCGGCGATCCGTCCTTCGGCCCGGCCCATCATCAGCGCCTTGAGCCTCTTGCCGATCCAGGCGGTGCGCCAGCGGATGAAATCCGCGGGCTGCCTGGCCCCCCAGCGGATTTGATGTTCCAGCCGCAGGCAGAAATTCCAGACGGCCTTCGCGAAGAACGCCGGAGTCCAACTCAGGCGGGTGTAGCTGGAATTGTGAGACCAGCAATTGATCAGGAGCAGCAACGCGACCTCCTGGTTCTGGGCGATAAGTTGCCGGGCCATTTCATAGGCAACATTGCCTCCGAAGCAGTAGCCGCCGAGAAAGTAAGGGCCCGAGGGCTGAACCTGTCGCAAATCCGTGACGTACTGGGCGGCCATCGTCTCGATATCGGCCAATTCCTCCTGGCCATCCATGCCGCGCGATCGGAAGGCGTAAATCGGCTGCTCGGGGCCGAGGTGCCGCGCCAGGTTGCTGTAGCCCCAGAACATGCCGCCTCCCACGCCATGCACCAGGTACAGGGACGGCAGCCTGCCTCCGGCCTGAATCTCGACAATCGATGAGCCGGCTCGGACATCGGTTTCCCGCATCGCCCGGGCCAGCCGCGCGATCGTGGGCGCCTGGAAAACCAGGCTCAAACGCAGTTTGCGTCCCAACTCCTTCTCGATGGCGGCCACCAGCTTGACCGCGACCAGAGAATGGCCGCCCAAGCCAAAAAAACTGTCGTGAAGGCCAATCGGAGAAATGCCGAACACGGATTCCCAGATCCGAGTCAGGCGTTGCTCCAGTGCGTCAGGCGTGTCCTGCCCGCGGCGGTCTTTGTCCTCGACGGTCGCGGAGGGGAGCCCCTCGCGCGCATCGGCCGCGGGCCGGGAGGATCGATTGAAAAAGTGGGACTGGCACAGGGGCCGGTTGGGGTTATCCATCGCGGCTTGAATGAAGCCCCGCCAATCCTCAATGAACCGCTCGACGGTGGCCTGGTCGAAAAGGTCGGACCGATATCGGAGATGTCCAACGATGCCCTGCGGAGAATCCGCCAAGTCGAGCGCCAGTTCAAAGTTGGCCATTCCATTGTCGACCTCGTAAGACGGGGTGAAGGTGACCGTCGGAAGACGCAAGACGGGCAGCGGCGCCGCGTTGTAGAGCACCAGGGCCTGGAGGACCGGCGCGTCGATGTTGGGCCCGGGAGAAGGCAGCAGCTCCAGTATCCGGCCCAGCGGTAAAATTTGGTGAGCCAGCGCCGAGGAAACCATGGCGCCGGCGCGGCGGAGCGCCTCCACAAAGTCCGGACCTCCCGACAGGTCCAGCCGCATGGGGAGAACATTGGCCAACAACCCGATGAGGTTGCGAAGCTCGGGCTGGGCTCGCCCCGCCACCGAGACGAGCGTCAGCACGTCGTCCCGGCCGCTAATCCGTCCAAGAAACGCCTGGAAAGAGCCGAGCAGCGCGGCAAACGGCGTCAACCCTTGGGCTCGCCCCAATCGCTTGAGCTGCTGCGCGAGCGGTTTGGGCAATACGGCTTGCGCCAGCTTGCCCGGGGCAACACCCGTCGGACATCGCTGCCGATCCAGCGGCAGCCACAGCGGCTCGTAGGGGCGCTCGAACTGGCCGCGCCAAAAGCAGGTCGCACGATCGAGGATCTCGCCGCGCAGGGCCGCCCGCTGCCACCGGGCAAAGTCGCAGTATTGCACCGGCAAGGCCGTTCCTTCCGGGTTCACCCCCCTCGAAAACGCGCGATAAGCTTCCGTTAATTCGCGGCTGAAAATCCGCATCGAAGCGCCATCGAAGATCATCTGGTGGACGACCATCACCAGCAGCCAGTCCTGGGGCCGATGATGAAAGAGCGCCGCCCGAAGCAGCGGTCCGCCGGCCAAATCGAAAGGCTGCACGGCCAGACCGCGCGCCTGTTCCAATGCCGACGCCCGGCCCGCTCCGGGAGGCATCGCGGTCAAATCAAACCGAGCCAGCTTCAAACGCCAGTTGCCGACCCGTTGCACGGGGCCGCCGGTGATTTCAGGGAAGCTCGTCCGCAACACCTCGTGGCGTTGAGCGATCCAATCGAGACTTTTTTCCAGTGCCTCCGCATCCAACTCGCCGCGAATATCCCAGGATATGGAGACGTTGAAATACGCCGTGCCGGGCTCCGAGTTCTCGAGGCACCACAGCCGCTCCTGGGCGAAGGAAAGCGGCTGCCGCTCGAAACCGGGAGCACGCGTGGGGGGCGGGATCTCTTCCTGGATGGCCAGCAACGCCCCAGCCGCGCTCCAAATGCTGGCGCCAGGCGCCGGGGAGGAGTCTCCTTCAGGCGCGGGCACTGTCTCCAGATCGAAAAGATCGTTCGCCACATGTTTCATCCCCGCCACTTGTGCGGAACCGGCGCTCTTGCCTCCGATTAGGGCCACGGGGGCGGCAGCTTCAGGATTCGTCGTTAAGCCGGCCGGATCTCCCGCCAGCGCGGAGGCGGGCGAGGAGGGTGGCGGGACCAGGGTTTCCGGGCACGGCGTCATAATGCGGAGGCGGTGCCGGAAAGGCATGTGGAGGATTCTCTCCCGCCAGCGTCCGCTTCAAAGGGCGGCGGGGCTGCCTCACGGAGCGCCAGCTTGTCTATTTTGCCCGAGGCATTCTTAGGCAAAGCATCCCAAAACTCCACCACCTGCGGCACCATGAAATCTTCCAAATGCGCTCGGCAATGGGCCAGCACCTGTCCTTCCGTCAGGCAAGCGCCCCGGCAGACCACAATGGCCTTGACTGCCTGGCCCAGCAGCGCGTCCGGCACGCCAATCACCGCGGCTTCGGCCACTCCCGGCAAGCTGTAGAGCGCATCTTCGATTTCCCTGGGCGCCACTTTCTCGCCGCGGCTCTTAATGATGTCGTCCTTGCGGCCAACGAAATAGAAGAAGCCGTCCTGATCCTGGCGGAACAGATCGCCGCTGTAACACAAGCGCTCCCCAGGGCTCAGCCCGGGCCGGAATCGCTGGGCCGTCGCGGGAGCATCCTCCCAATACCCACGCATGACGTGCGGTCCCCGAATGACCAATTCACCCGTCTGGCCCAGTCCCAAACGGCGGCCACGCTCGTCCTGAAGCCAGGCCTCAGTGCCGGGAATCGGCACCCCCACCGAGCCGGGCCGCCGCTCCAGTTCCTCCGGCGGCAGGTAGAGCGTCCGCTTGGTCTCCGTCAGCCCGTACATCGAGTAGAGTCGTGCCTGGGGGAACCTGCGCCGCAATTCAAGCACTCGGGCGGGAGGCAAGGCGGCGGCCGTATTCGTGAGATAGCGCAAACTGGAAAGATCGTAATCCTCAAGTTCCTGCGCCAGGAGCAGGTTGAAGAGCGTTGGCACACCGGGCAACCCGGTCACCCGCTCCTCAGTGATGCGCCTCAGGATCATGGCCGGATAGGCGAATGAATTCTCCAATACCAGTGTCCCGCCAAACCGCACGGTCATCAGCAACTGATAGAGGCCATAATCGAAGGAAAGCGGCAGCGCATTGAGCACCACATCGGTCTCCCGGTTCTCGAGGTACTGAATAATGGATGCCGAGGCAAACACCACGTTCCGATGCTCGCACATCACGCCTTTGGGCCGGCCCGTGCTTCCCGACGTGTATATCAGGCAGGCCAGGTCTTCCTCTCTATTGACCCGGGGTGGACGCTCTGCGGGCCACTTCTGCTGCACCGCCGCGAAATCAAGCAGGCTCGGGGCAGCGCATCCGAATATCGACTCCGGCGCGCATCCGTGCTCGGGCGCGGCAAGTCCCAACCCAGCGGAGCCGTTGGCGTCTGGCTGCGCCGGCTTGCTTGCGGATGCTGTCGCGTCCGGGGATGCGCATTGAATCACCGCTTTGAGCCAGGCAGTTCGGGGCGGCGAATGGCCTCGCAGATCGGTTACCAGGACGATCGCGCGGCAGTTTTCGAGGACGAACTGAAGCTTATCCGCCTTGACGGAGGGGTTGAGCGGGACAAACGCCGCTCCGGCCTTGAGGGCGCCAAACAGAGCCACGGCGGCCGGCGATCCATTCGGCAACTGGATCACCACGCGATCCCCGCGCCGCACGCCGCAGTGACGCAGAGCCGCTGCGAACCGATTGGCCTGGCCATCCAGCGCCGCATAAGTCATGCGCTCGGCTCCGCAGACCAACGCCGTCTTTTCAGGCCGGGCGCCGGCGCTGTCCTCAAGGAAATCGCGCGCCAACACAGACACCTCCACTTAACTTCCACCTCTCATATCCGGCCTTCGCCCGACAACTGCTTGCGCCGGATGTAAGCCGCCATTTGCTCGACGGAATCGAAATTGTCGGGAATCACCTCCGCCGGTCTGACCTGAATCCCAAACTCCTCTCCGGCAAAGGTCACCAACTCCGTCACCCCCAAAGAATCGATCACCCCTTGCTCCAGGAAGGAGGCGCTGTCGTCGAGAGAAAAGCCCTCTTGGCTGAACAGAAAATTCCGAGCCACGAATTCCCGGATTCTTGCCTCGATTCCTTTTCCATCCTTGCTCAGGTTTGGTTGGGGCTCCTTTGGGATAGCTTCCATAGCGGTTGTGCCCGAGTTCGCCGTACGTTCTTCAGTTCTGTTTTTACGTCTCTGTCTGTAACGCCCAGAATCTAGCGTGACATGCCCCGTCTTCAATGAGTGGTTCACCCCAGAATTGACGAGGTTCACCCCAGAGATGACAGGGTTTACCCCAGAGACGGCAGGGTTCACCCCGGAATTGACGGCACTTGCGCGCCAGGCCTGAAGCGTGAACGGGGTCCGCCCCGCTGCGCGGTTCGTTGGCATCGATCAGCGGCATCGTCCCGTGATTCCTATCGACGCTGGTTGCCGGAATTGATACAAACGTCGCGCGAAACCGCCTATGGCATCTCGACGTTGGCTCCGCATCATTCCCGTGGCCCTGATCATGTACACGATCTCGTACGTGGATCGGACCAATGTCGCACTGGCGCTCGAGCCGAAGCTCTCGAGCATGATGCGGGACTTGCTCATGGACGATTATCTGAAGGGCCAGGCGGCGGGCATCTTCTTCTTCGGTTACGTCCTGCTCCAGGTTCCCGGCGGGTACTGGGCCTCGCGCTGGAGCGCCCGGAAAATCATTAGCCTGTGCCTGATCGGGTGGGGCGTCTGCGCCGTCGGCTGCGGGCTGTCGCGCACGGTCCGGGAATTCGAGGTGATGCGCTTTTTGCTTGGCGTGGCCGAGAGCGGCGTTCTCCCCGCCACGCTGGTGCTGCTGGCCAATTGGTTTCCCCGCTCCGAACGAGCCCGCGCCAACGCTTACTGGACCCTGTGCCAGCCGCTGGCAGTGGCCGGCTCGGCTCCCCTCACAAGCTGGCTGCTGGGACAGTACGGCTGGCAGCAAATGCTGATCTTCGAAGGAATGCTGCCTTTCATATGGTTGCCGATCTGGTGGTTCGGCATCCGCGATCATCCGCGGCAAGCGCCCTGGATTTCACCCGCCGAACGCGATTACCTCGAAGCGGCGTTGCGCCAGGAAATGGCCGATCTGGAGCCGCCCCGAAAGATTCCGTTCCTGGACCGGTTTCGCGAGCCGTCCATCTTTGTCATGATCGCGTTTTACTTTCTCCACAACTGCGCCGCGTATGGCTGCATGACCTTTTTCACCACTTGCCTCAAGGACAGAGGTTTCAGCCCGTTGCAATATGGGCTGCTTTTTGCCGCGCCCTATGCGGTGACAGCCGTGGTGATGGTTCTGGTCTCGTGGCACTCGGACAAGACCCGCGAGCGCCGCGGCCACGTGGCCGCGGTTTACCTCTTCAGCGGAACCTGCTTAATCCTCAGCGTGCTCCTGAGGCCGCACTTCTGGCTCTCCTATGCCCTGCTCTGCATGGCGATCCAGGGCCATTTTGCCGGAACGGCCCCGTTCTGGGCGAACGCCACCGAGACCCTTCCTCGCAACGTCGCAGCCGTCGTTATCGGGCTGGTCAATGCCTTCGGAAATCTCGGCGGATACGCGGGGCCATCCATCGTCGGCTGGCTCTCGAAAGAGCATCTGAGCACTGCGGGTGCCTTCAACATGCTGGGAATCGCGATGCTGGCTTGCGGCGGCCTGGCCTTCCTCCTCCCCAAAGCCCCGCAACCCCTGGCGCCGACTTCCGCCAACCTCCCCCCACCCCAACCCCTCCACCACACCCCATGAGACTCTCTCATTTTTCCCGTTCCCGTTCTTGACCTGAAGCATAGGGCTGGAGAAACTGCAGGCTCTTTAATTGTACTTTTGGAAAGAATGACCATGATGCACAAGACTCGTATGTTTCTCGGGCTGAGCGTGCTGCTGCTGGTGGCGCAGCCAGCCGCGCAGGCCGCCGCGACAAAGGACTCCACCTCCGCCGCTACGCCTTCAGCCAAAGCCCCCCATCATATTGGGATCAGCCGCAACCCTTACCTGGGCGCCATTGCGGTCGATGCCGCCAACGGCAAAGTCCTCTTCGAAGACCATGCCGACACCAAAGGTTACCCGGCCAGCGTCCAAAAGCTGATGGACTTGCTTATCATTCTCGAAAAGGTCGAGCAGCGCCAGCTTTCGATGCAGGACCAGGTCCCCGTGAGCGCCAGATCCGCCAAGACCGGCGGCTCGCAAGTCTGGCTGGCGGAAAAGGAGTCCTTTACCGTCGATGAAATGCTTTACGCTCTGATGGTCCAGTCGGCCAACGACGCCGCCGTCGCCCTGGCGGAGAAAGTTGGGGGCAGCACCGAGGGCTTCGTGGATCTGATGAACCAGAAGGCCAAGGCGCTCGGTATGACCAGCACCGTGTTCCACTCCGTCCACGGCCTTCCTCCCGGCCCAGGCCAGGAACACGACGTCACCACGGCCAGGGACCTGTCCATTCTCTGCCGTGAGCTGCTGAAACACTCCGATACCCTCCGCTATACCTCGACGCGCGAGCGCCCGTTCCGGCCCAATCAGGGCAAAAAGACCGTCATCATGCGCACCCATAACCATCTGATGGGAAGAGTCGATGGCTGCGACGGCCTCAAGACCGGTTTCTTTACCCAGGCCGGCTTCTCGATCGCCGTCACCGCCGCTCGGCACGGCCAGCGAATCGTCGTGGTGGTTTTGGACAGCATCGACCTCAAGACCCGGGACACCAAAGCGGCCGAACTGGTGGCCAAAGGTTTCGCTGCTCTGCCCGCGGCTTCCTCAGCGCCCGCGTCGTCAGTGCCGGCTGCATCGGCGCCCGCGCCGGCTGCCCCGGCAGTTGAAACGGCGCCGCCACCGCCGCCCACCCCGCCTAAGAGCAACTAAACCGATACACGTTTCTGTTAGGCATGTTGGCCTGTATTCAATGGGTTGCCTGCCTGGGGCTCTTGCTTCCGCTGGATGCGCTTGCACAATCCAGTACGCCGTCGCCGGTTCCTGGAAGTGTGATTGTCGCGAGTTCACCGCCAGAAGAACCAATCGCCACTTCCTCGGCCGCCATCCCGTCCCACCAGGTCCTCCCCTGCGCCGCCCAGGCACTTACGAATGATCGGGCTTACTCGGTGCATGTCCTCACGCGGATCGCCGAACCCGTCCTGACGGCGCTGGCGGAGGGCAAGCTTAAGGAACGGTTGCCGGGGCGTGAATGGGCGCGCGACCGAGCGGAGTTTGCTCCGTTGGAGGCCTTTGCCCGGACGCTTGCCGGCATCGCTCCATGGCTGGAGCTTGGCCCCGACGCGAGCGACGAAGGCAAGGTCCGAGCCCGCTTCATCGACTTGGCCGTCAAGTCCCTGATCCAAGCCACCGATCCGCGCTCGCCGGACCTGCTTAACTTCAACCGGGGCGGCGGTCAACCGCTTGTCGATACCGCCTTCCTCGCCCACGGGTTGCTTCGCGCCCCAACCCAGCTCTGGGGCCGGCTCAACCAAACCCAGCGCAGCAATGTCGTCGCCGCTCTCAAAGCCTCGCGGTCCATCAAAGCCGGAGAAAGCAATTGGCTGCTCTTTCCGGCGATGGTTGAGGCGGCGCTCTGGCAGTTCACAAGCGAATGCGATTTGAAGCCGATCGATTATGCGGTCCGCCGCCACCTGGAGTGGTACAAAGGCGATGGCACCTACGGGGACGGGACGGAGTTCCACTGGGACTACTACAACAGCTATGTGATCCAACCGATGCTGCTGGATGTGCTCGGGGTTTGCCGCCGTCAGCATCATCCGCTGGGCGAGTTCTACCGCCAAGCCCTCGCTCGCGCCCGGCGCTACGCCGCCATCCAGGAGCGCCTCATTTCTCCAGAAGGCACTTTCCCGGTCCTGGGGCGCTCCAGCGCTTACCGCTTTGGCGCGTTCCAGGAGCTTTCCCAAATCTCTCTCATGGGCGAGTTGCCTGAAGATTTGAAACCGGGGGCCGTCCGCGCCGGGTTGACCGCGGTAATCCACCGGATGTTTGAATCTCCCGGAGTGTTCGACGAACGCGGCTGGCTTCGCCCGGGCGCCGTCGGTCATCAGCCCTCGCTCGCCGAACCCTACATTTCTACCGGCTCCCTTTATCTTTGCGCCACCGGGCTGCTGCATCTGGGTCTGCCGCCTGGCGACCCTTTCTGGACCGCGCCCGCTCAGCCCTGGACGCAGAAACGCATTTGGTCGGGCGAGGATATCCCCGCCGATCATGCCTATCGGGAAAAGCCGTGATCCGATTGAAGTCACGGCTTTGATCTTTGCGGCGGATCAGCTATTGTTATGGGAACACGAGGTTATGAAGATTGAGGTGCAAGGTGAGACGTTGCGTGTTTCCGAGGTCGAAGACTTGAGCGCAAACACCGCAAATGCCTTCCGCAACCAGGTCCGCCGCGCATTCGAAGCCGGCCAAAAGAACATCGAGATCGACCTGGCCCAAACCCGGTTCCTGGATAGCTGCGGGTTGGGCGCCTTGATCGCCTTGCACAAGAGCGTCAGCGGCCGCGCCGGCCGATTCCGGCTTCTCAACCCGCAACCCCCGGTCCAGCAACTCCTCGACCTGACTCGAATGCATCGGATTTTCGAAATTGTGAAAGCCTAAGCGCCCCTCCCACCCCCGGCCGACACCCCGTCACCCGACCCCAACAACCACCCCCCTGAATCTCAGTGCCTTTCTCCAAGCCCAGCCCCGCTGCTCCCCATCCCCAAGCCGCTCAGGACACTTTGTGCCTTGAGCCCGCTTGCGACGTCGCCCAAGTCCGCCCGGTGGCGTTGGCGGTGCACCGCTTCCTGTCCGCCCACGGGTGTGCCGACAAGGACATCATCGACGCCGAACAGGCCCTCGTTGAGGCCTGCAACAATGCCATCCTCCACTCCGGGCGGGGCGATAATCGCCGCCCCTTGGCCGTCGCGGCGCAGTGTAATGGAGCCGGCATCGAGGTGCGCGTCACCGACCATACTCCCGGGTTCGCCTGGCCAGAACGGTTCCCCCTTCCAGCCCCCGAAAGCGAAAGCGGGCGGGGGTTGTTCTTGATACGGTCTCTGATGGACGAGGTCAGCTACCAAACCTCGGAAGCGGGAAACACCCTGATCATGCGGAAACGACACTCATCGGGCACATGGCAGGCAGGCCATCCATGATAAGAGACTTATCACCTGTGTAAGGTAAATTACCCACTCCAGGTTGAAAAAGGCTGTGAACCCGCAAAACTCTGAGGAAACCCACGTGATCCACGCTCCACGCCGCTTGGCACGGTTCCGGCTTAAGGGTTCTTACCTTGTTTGCTGCGTATCCATCGCAGTGAGCGAGGGCTGTGGGCGTGTCGGGGGCTAGGTTCTTTGATCGGGACCTGCAATCGGCTGCTCGCAGTGGGAAGCAGTTTAGCGGCGACCCACCGCTCCCTGTGGTCCGGATCACGCCCGCGACCGGCCACAGGGGTTTTTTTTAATCCCACAAAGAGGAATCCGCCCTTGCCCCATCCCATGGCACAGCTCCGGTGGCATTCTCCGGACAAGCTTGTCGATCCTGCCCTTCTCCGGATTGTCAGCTCAGCGCCCAGTTCGGAAGGATTTCGGCATCCAGCGGCGTGGGCTCGATTCGCGCCAGAAGTTTGCGCTCGGCCAGGATGCCGATCATCGCCGCGTTGTCGGTGCAGAGGGCGTTTTCCGCAAGCTGCAGCTTGAGTCCTTCCCGCTGGCAGGCGGCCAGGAGTTGCTGGCGCAAGGCCCGATTGCACGTCACCCCGCCCGAAGCAGTGATGCATCTCGCCCGGAGCCGCTTGGCGGCACGTAAGGTCTTGGTAACCAGCACCTCAACGATAGCCGCCTGAACGCTGGCACATAGGTCCCGGACCGTTTGAGCCTCGCTCAGAACCTCCGGATGGTCGCGCAGAAAATAGCGCACGGACGTCTTGAGCCCGCTGAAACTGAAATCGTCGTGCGGCTCATGAATCATGGGCCGGGGAAAATCAAAGGCCTTGGCGTTGCCCTGCGCGGCCAACCGGTCGATTTCCGGGCCGGCCGGGTAGGCCAGCCCCATCAGCTTGCCAGCCTTATCAAAACACTCCCCCGCCGCATCATCCACCGTCGAGCCGAGCACCTGGTGGTCGAGTTCCCCTTTGACGTGGACGAGGATGGTATGGCCGCCGCTGACGATGAGCGATAGGTTGGGCTCGAATCCGGCAAAGCCGCCGTCGGCCCGAATCCACGGCGAGTAAAGGTGGGCCTCATGATGGTGAACGCCGAAAAACGGGCGGCGCAGAACAAAAGCAAGCGCTTGCGCGGCTTTCAGGCCGACCATCAGAGCGCTGGGCAATCCCGGGCCTTGAGTGGCGGCGACCGCCTCCACGCGGCCAGGTTCGACTCCTGCCTGGCGCAAGGCCATCCGCGCCACAGGCATCAGATTCCGCAAATGCTCCCGCGCCGCCAATTCCGGCACCACTCCCCCGTATTCGGCATGAAGCGCAATCTGCGAGGAAACCGTGTTGGCAAGCACCCGTCCCCCATCGACGACCGCAACGCTGGTTTCGTCACAAGAGCTTTCAAAAGCTAGAAGCATGGCAGGGGGACCTGGAGCGTTAAAACGTTAAAGAGTTAGAGCGTTAGAACGCAGGCTAACGAGCCGGGGCCTCAGACCGCGGAAACCTGGAGTATTCTTTGGCGCCGATCCATTGAGCATTGAGCATTGAGCATTGGGCATCTGTCGGGGATCGTAGGCCCAGAATAGCAAATTCTCAATGCTCAATTCTCAATGCTTAATGAGCCCAGCGCCGGGTAACAGCTACTTTTGGCGTACGACCGCCCCCTGCTGAGTCCCCCAGTCTCCAATGGCGTACGGTCACCATTTTGCGACCGCAGCCAAACTTGACCTGATTACAACAAGTTTCAAAGCTCAAGGACTCCCGATGCGCGCCCTTTTATCCATTGAAACCCACAATAACCGACCGCGCTGAACGCTCCACGCTCAACGCTGCACCGCGTTGGCATCCGGCTCGTTAGCCGCCATCTTTCGGGTCTTGAGGACGATCGGTTTGTCGGCAGGGGCGCGCTGGGTAAAGAGCGTGATGCCTTTGAGCAAATCCATGGCGCGATCGAGTTGCGGATCGCGCGCCTGGAGAACACGGTCCCGTTCCTTGTCGTCCAGGCTCTCCAGCCCGCCCGGGGTGCGCTGCAAGAGGATGTTGCGCTCATCCTCATCGGTCACCGGAACAAAAATATCAGGCGTAATCCCCTCTTCATGAATGACCTTATGGCTCGGAGTATAATACTTGGCCGTAGTCAGCCGCAGGGCTGATCCATCCTGGAGGGGAAGGATGCTCTGGACCGATCCCTTGCCGAAGGTCTTCTCCCCCAATATGATAGCCCGTTTCAGGTCCTGGAGGCATCCGGCCACAATCTCCGAGGCGCTGGCACTGCCGAGGTTGACCAGAACAACCACAGGGACGTTGTGCAGCTCATCGCCCCGCCCCATGGCGCGGCGAACCGAGTTCTGGGCGGCGTTACGTCCTTCCGTGGTGACCACCAACTCCCCGCGCGGCAGGAATTTCTCGCAAACATCCACCGCCTGGTCCAGGAGGCCGCCCGGGTTCCAGCGCAGGTCCAGTACCAGCCCCTGCATTCCCTGCCCTTTGAGCTTGTTGAGGGCGGCTTCAAGGTCGTCGCTTGTCTTCTCGCCAAATTGCACGAGCCGGATGTAGCCGATCTTGTTTTCACCAATCGGAAACTCCTTCTTGCCGTTGATATCTTTGACCATATCCACGCTGATGACCGCCCGCGTGAGCTTGAAATCCTTCATCTGGTTGTTGGAGGGGCGAAAGACGGTAATCTTGACATCGGTGCCGGGGTCGCCGCGCAGTGTCTTAACCGCATCCTGCAGGCTCATTTTCTCCGTGCTCTTCCCGTCGATCTTAAGGATGCGGTCGCCGGACAAAATCCCCGCCTTAAAACCGGGGGTGTCCTCCATGGGGGCAACCACGGTGACGAAATTGTCCTTCATGGAGATCACGATGCCAAGGCCGCCGAAGGCGCCCTGGGTGTCGTTCTGAAGTTCCTTGTATTTGTCCGGCTCCATGAACTCGCTGTGCGGATCCAGGGTGTTGAGCATCCCTTTGAGCGCGCCATAAACCAGGTCCTGGTACGTGACATTCTGGCCATCGACGTAGTCCTTGCGCACCTTCTCCATGACGTAGGAGAAGAGCTCAAGGCTCGTGTAAGGGGAATCCTTCTCCGCCGCCTGCGCGGAGGCGAAATACACCCGCGCGCCGATCAGCAGGTTGACCCCTAGAACCAGAATCAGCACCCCATAAATGACTCGTCGTTTCATAGCTCGCTCGAACTTACTTACGGCAAGACAATAAGGGCTGGAGCCGGCGTTTGCAAGGTGAGGAATGGGGGGCGAAGCGTTAGAACGTTAAAACGGTGAAACGGTGAAACGGCGAAACGTAATAACCAGAGGCTCAACTTCGCCCCTGGGAATTTGAAAGCTTCGGAATCGTCCCGACAACCAAGCCCGTGCCGACGTTTTAACGTTTTAACGTTTTAACCCCCCAACGTTCTCCTCCACGCAGCAATGCCTCGACGAACGGCAGGTCTTCGGCCCGGGTGACCTTGGGATTGGGGTGGTGGCTTGCCACCAGGCGGACCGGCTGGCCGAGAAGCTCGCAAGCGGCGGTATCATCGGTAACCAGCAATCTCTTTTGCCGCACCTCGGCCAAGGCGCGCCGGATGATATCCAGGCGGAAGGATTGGGGCGTTTGGACCGCCCAGAGGCGGGAGCGGTCAAGGGTCCGCTCAATGTGTTTGCCATCAGCCGATTCTTTGATGGTATCCGTCACCGGCTGGGCGGCCACGGCCGCGCCCGTCTCGCGGGCCGCCTCGATGGTGGCCGCAATGACCTCCTCCTGCGTGCAAGGCCGGGCGCCATCCTGAATCGCAACGATGTCCGTTCCGGGCGAAACGGCTGCCAGCCCGTTCCAAACTGAATCCTGGCGCTCGATGCCCCCCGCCACCAGTAGAAACCTCTTCTGAAGCCGGTATTCCCGGGCCAGGTCTGAAAAGGCGCTCTGCATGCCATCGCGCACGACCAGCACGATCTCATCGATGCACGCGGCCGCATCGAAGCGCCGCCAGGTGTGGGCAACCACCGGGCAGCCGTTCAACAGGAGGAAGAGCTTGTCGGTATTTGGCCCCATCCGGGTGCCTTTGCCGGCAGCAACGATAACAGCCGAAACCATTTTCGCCTCGCAGGGTCCAAGGTTTGAAGCCCAAAGTAAAGTCGGTAGTCGAAAGTGTCGGCAGTCGAGGCGCAGTCGGTCGTGCCGAATGGAACTAGATTTCTGGCTGCCGCGACCGCTCAGGTTCCGCTATCGCGCCTGATCCTCGGCATTCTCACTTCCCGCACTTGGGCAGCGAGAAGTAGAAGGTAGCGCCCTTGTCGATTTCCCCTTCAGCCCAGGTGCGGCCTCCGTGGCGGTGGATGATGCGCCGCACGTTGGCCAATCCCACACCCGTCCCCTCGAAATCGGCGGCGCGGTGCAGGCGCTGGAAGACGCCGAAAAGTTTGTGCGCGTAGCGCATGTCGAACCCCACGCCATTGTCCCGGACAAAAACGATGCGCTCGGTCTCGGCGGGCTGGGCGCCGATCTCGATCCGGGCTTTCTTGCGAGTGCGGCTGTACTTGAGCGCGTTGCCGATCAAGTTGAGCATCACCTGCCGCAGCAAGGTCGGGTCGGCCTCCACCGTCGGGAGATCCCTGATCACCCATTCGACATCCCTGCCATGCAAGTCGTGCCGCAGGTCGCGGATTGCGGCATGCGCCAGATCGGCCAGGACGATGGTGGTTTTCTGCAGCTCAGCCCGGGCCATCCGGGAGAAAGTCAGGAGATCGTCAATCAAATGGCCCATGTGTTTGGCCGAATCTGAGATGGTGCTGAGGTGCTGAAGCGACTCCGGATCGAGGGACTTGGCCTGGGTGGAGCTAAGAATTTCAACGAAGCCCTCGATATGGCGCAGTGGAGCGCGCAGGTCGTGCGAGACGGAGTAGCTGAAGGCTTCCAGTTCCTTGTTGGCCGCCTCCAGTTCGGCGGTGCGCTCCTTCACGCGTCCTTCCAAATCCACGTTCAAGCGGCGGATCTCCTCTTCGGCGCGCTTGCGCTCCGTAACGTCGTGGGCCATCACCTGGGCGGCGGATTTGCCGGCGAAAACCAACGGCGCGGCCGCCAGTTCCACGTCCACCGCCGAGCCGTCCAGGCGCACGATTTTATGCTCCGCAAATGGCGCGGGACGGCCCGGATCGCGCAGATGCCGCAGGCGGTCCTCCACAGCGATCCGCGAGCCGGGATGGACGATTTGGCGGAAGGGCATCCCAAGCAGTTGCTCCGGATTGGCGGCGCCCAGCAGCCGAACCCCCGCGGAATTGACAAATACCAGCAGATCCTCGATGAGCACGAAAAGCGCGTCGGGGGAGAGTTCGACCAGGCTGCGATAGCGCTCTTCGCTGGAAAGCAGCGCTTCCTCGGCCTGGCGGCGCTGGAGCCGGAACTCGGCCTGGCGCAAGGCGCGATGAACCGCCGGGGGCAGCGATGCCAGACGATGCTTGAGCACGAAATCGGTGGCCCCGCTCTTGAGGGCCTTGATCGTCATCTCTTCGCCCAGCGATCCGGTGACGAAGATGAACGGCACCTCGGGCGCCTTTTTCTGAGCGAGCGACAGGGCGCTGAACCCGTCAAAGGCCGGCAAGCCGTGATCCGAAAGAATCACCGACGGCTGAAACCCCTCCAGTTCGCGAAGGAATTCCTGTTCGGTATCAACCCGCCTGAAATCGAATTCAAAGCCTCCCTGCTTGAGGGTGTGCTCGACGAGAGTCGCATCCGACACCTCGTCTTCGATCATTAAAATGCGCAGTTTGTTTTCAATAAGCCTGAACTCGCCGTAACGGTGGAATCCTATTATGCTCCGGGCTGGCCCAAAATGGGGTGAAAACCCAACAAGTCACCTTCGCAGACGGGAGAGAAAGATCAAGCGCCACCCAACGCCCGCTCTGTCTTGAGGCGAAGCTGACCGCAGGCGGCGTCGATATCCCGGCCCTTTTCGCGGCGCAAGGTCGCGCTGACTTTCTGCTTTTCCAGGGCGCTCAAAAAAGCCTCTTGCGCCGGCTCGTCGGGCCGCTCCCAGGGCAGGCCCTCGACCCGATTGTAAGGGATGAGATTGACCTTGGCGTTGAGCCGGCGCGCCAGCGCGGCGAGCGGTTTGACCTGGTCCAGCCCGTCGTTCACCCCGGCAATGAGGATATACTCGAAGGTGATCATCCTGCCCTTCGTCCCCTGGTAATACTCGCACGCGGCGGTCAACTCGCGGAGCGGATACTTCCGGTTCACAGGCATGATCCGATTCCTTGTCGCGTCGGTGGCGCCATGCAGGGAGATGGCCAGCCGGAATTGGAGCGGTTCCTCGGCCAGCTTCCGGATTTGGGGAGCGAGGCCGCTTGTGGAGATGGTGATTTTTCGCGCGCCGATGCCCCCGCCCCACGGAGCGTTGAGGATCCGAAGGGCCCGAAGCAAGTTGTCGTAGTTGGCCAGCGGCTCGCCCATCCCCATGATGGCCAGGTTGCTGACCAGGCGGTCGGCGGGCTGAGTTCCCGAAGCGGCGCCCCCCGGCGCGGCCTCCGAGGCGCGCCCCTCCCGCTCATGCCAGTGCTCCACGGCGAGAAGCTGGTTCACGATCTCGTCGGCGGTGAGATTGCGTTTCCAGCCTTCCAGGCCGCTGGCGCAAAACTTGCAGCCGTAGGCGCAGCCAACCTGGGTGGAGACGCAAAGCGTATGCCGGTCGCTCGACTCGCCGTAGAGGGCCGGGTTGGCGGGAATCAACACGGTCTCTATCAGCGAATGGTCCGCCAGTCGCCAGAGGAATTTCCGGGTCGTGTCGGCCGCTCCCTGCTTGCGGATCAGCTCGAGCGCCCCGAGGCTGTAGGTTTCGCGCAGTTGCGCGCGCAGGGCCTGGGGCAAATTCGTCAGCTCATCCCAGGCGGTCACCCGGCGGGCGTACAGGCCTTCGAGCAGTTGACGGACGCGGTAGGCCGGCTGAGCCCAGATCTGGAATTGTGTCTCGAGCTCTTCGGCCGTTTGCGAACGAATATCCGTCACTTCGAAAGATAGTACTTCTCGGTGTACTCTTTGACCATCCGTTCCGTGGTGTACTGCGGGACCAGCGTGACCATGGCGCGACGGATGCGTTGCAGCCACTTGCGGGGAATGCCCTGCGAATCCCGGTCGAAGAAGAGCGGAATTACCTCCTGGGTCAGCACCCGGTACAGGTTGGCGCTGTCGGTCCGGTCCTGCTCCTCCACCGAGTCGGCATGGGCATCCTCGCCGATGGCGAAGCCGTTAGTGCCGTCGTAGCCCTCGCGCCACCAGCCGTCCAGGATGCTGAAGTTCAGACAGCCGTTGCAGCCACCCTTCATACCGCTGGTGCCGGAGGCCTCGAGCGGCCGGCGCGGCGTGTTCAGCCAAACGTCGCAGCCGGAAACCATCTGCCGCGCGACGTGGACGTCGTAGTTCTCGATGAACACGAGGCTGCCCTGCAAGTCGCTGTATTTGCTCAGGTGAATAATGTGCTGGATGTAGCGCTTGCCGTCATCGTCCCGCGGGTGGGCTTTGCCGGCGAAGATGAACTGGATTGGCCTGTCCTTGTCCCGGACCAGACGGACGATATTGTCGAACTGCTGGAAGATCAGCGGGGCGCGCTTGTAGGTGGCAAAGCGCCGGGCGAAACCGATGGTCAGCGCGTCGGGGTTGAGCAGTTGGTCGAAGGCGATGAAGTCGCCCTGCGTCAGTCGCTGGCGCTGGATCAGCAGCCGGCGGCGGGCAAACTCGATGAGTTCCCGGCGCAATTTGTAGCGCAGCGCCCAAAGTTCCTCATCGGAGATGAACTCCGGATCGGCCATGCGCTGCCAGAACTCGGGTGTGTTGACCTGGGTGCCCCAGTCGGCGCCCGGCGAACGGGATCGCGCGCCGGGGCCTTCGGCGGGCGCGCTCAATTTATCGCGCCAGAACCGGCGCACCGTGCCCTTCATCCAGCCCAGGAGGTGGATGCCATTGGTGATATGCCCGATGGGCACTTGCTCGAACGAGCTTCCCGGATAGAGGGTGCGCCACATGTGCCGGCTCACGCGCCCGTGCAGCTCGCTGACCGCATTGGCCGCCCGCGAGAGCTTGAGGGCCAGCACGGTCATGCAGAAAGGCTCCCGCTGGTCCTGGGGATTGACCCGGCCCAGCTTCATGATCTCCGCAAACGGCGCCGGCACCTGCGTGCGGAACCGGTGCATCGCATAATCCATCAAGTCGGGGCTGAACCGATCATGCCCGGCTTCAACGGGCGTATGGGTGGTGAAGAGGCACTCCGCCCGCGTCTGGTCCATGGCCTCCTGATAACTCTTGCCGGCAGCCATCTTCTCCCGGATCAGTTCCAGCGTGAGGAACGCCGCGTGGCCCTCGTTCATGTGGAAGACCGACGGCTGGACTCCCAGCGTGCGCAACAGGCGCACCCCCCCGATGCCCAGGAGCATCTCCTGCATGATCCGGGTCGTGCTGTCGCCGCCGTACACGCGCAAGGTCAGGTCCCGAAAATGCTGCTCGTTTTCCGGGCGGTTGGCGTCCAACAGATAGACCGCCACGCGCCCGACATTGGCGCGCCACGCCTGGAAGGAGACCTGGTTCATCCCGATATCGACGGTGCAAACCAGCGGCTCGCCTCGCTCGTTGAGCACTGGTTCAACCGGCAGGTTCCTCGGGTTCAGCAGCGTATAGTATTCGGTCTGCCAGTTGTTAGGATCGATAGCTTGCTGGAAATAACCCTCCCGGTAGTAAAGGCTGATGCCGGCAAACCCCAACCCCAGGTCGCTCGCGGCTTTCGCATGGTCGCCCGCAAGAATGCCAAGGCCGCCGGCCGCGATCGGCAAGGTTTCGTGGAAGCCGAACTCGGCCGAGAAATAGGCGACCGGATGGGCGCGCAGCTCGGGAGCATGCTGGTGAGCCCAGGTGGCCTTCTCCCCCAGGTAGGCCTCAAACGCCGCCAGCACCTTGCGCACGTGCCCGGCAAAATCCGGGTCCTGCAGCCGGACCCCCAGCTCGTATTCCGAGACCTCGTGCAAAATGGCCACCGCATTGTGGTAGAGGTTTTGCCAGCCGCGAGGCGACAGCTCCTGGAATATCTCCTGCGCCCCCTGGTCCCAGGTCCACCACAGGTTCCGGGCCAGCCTGTGCAAGCCCGCGGTCATCTCCGTCACCTCTTCCCTCGTCAATGGTTTCTTCATTGTCATAAACTGCGATAATTTCCCTGAAAAGATCCACTTTTTCCAGTTTTTTGCGGTGAAACCGTAGTCGGCGGCGGCGCTTACGGCAAACAAAAAACAGCCGCAAAGGATCCGACGACGCCGATCCGGGCACGGCACAAGGCGGCGCAAGATGCCTTTCGAGCGCCGCCGCCTGCCGGAGACGGCTCGGCGCCCTTTATCCCCCCGCCATAGCGGGAAACCAGTCCAGCTTGAGTTCCTTGAGGGCGTTGAGCATGAACTGGATGGCCACCGCGGCCAGCAGCAGGCCCATGATGCGGGTCGTGATATTGAGGGCGATGGGGCTGAGCCACTCGGCGCCGCGGGCCGAAAGGCGCAGGATCAGGTAGCTGACCAGGCAGACAGCCCCGATGCAGACATAGAGCGCGCCCACAAACAACGGGGCCTTCGCCCCGGCGTTGGCGGCCTGGTTCTGGAGCAGGATGGCTGTCGAAATTGCGCCGGGGCCCGCCAGCATCGGAATCGCCAGCGGCGCGATGGCAATATCCGTCTTCTCCACCCCGGCGGCTGTTTCCTCGGAGGTTTCATGGACCCGCGAGCGTTGCGCCCGCAGCATGTCCAGCGCAACGAAGAGCAGCACGAGGCTGGCGGCGATCTGGAAAGCGGGCATGGTGATGCCCAGGTACTTAAAAATCCATTTCCCGGCAATCGCGAAGCCCAGCAGCACGCCGGCCGTCACCCAGCAGGCAAGACGCGCCATCCGAATGCGCTGTTCGGGCGTATCGGTCGGCGTCATGGCCAGAAACGCCGGCACCGTCGCCAGCGGATCGACGATGACGAAGAGAGAACTGGCCGCCAGCAGGATGTATTCAGGAAGGGTCACACCCCGAACAGCCTGTCGCCGGCGTCGCCCAAACCGGGCAGGATATAGCCTTTTTCGTTGAGCTCTTTATCCACCGCCGCCGTAAAAATCGGCAGCTTCGGATAGTGCTTCCGAACGCGGCGGATGCCTTCCGGGGCGGCGACCAGGTTGACCAGCCGCACGTGTTCGACATTCGATTCGGTCAGCAGGTCCATCGCCGCGACGGCGCTGCCGCCGGTAGCCAGCATCGGATCGATCAGGATGACTTCAAAGGGGCGCAGGTCTCGCGGGAGGCTCTTGTGATAGAAGGTCGCCTTCAAGGTCGTTTCCTCCCGTTTCAGCCCGATGAAGCCGACGCGCGCGTGGGGGATGAGCTGCAGGATGGGGTCCAGCATTCCCAGGCCGGCGCGCAGCACCGGCACGAGAACCACCTCGCGCTGCAGTTGAAAGCCCCCGGCCACAGCCAGCGGCGTCCGGACCTTCGTCGGTCTCACGGCGAAGGACCGGGTGGCCTCGTAGAGCATCAGCGCCGCCACCTCCCCAAGGACGCGGCGGAATTCCTGCGGCCCGGTCCGCTCGTCGCGCAACCGGGTGAGATTATGCTGCACCAAAGGGTGCGTGATGGTGGTAACGTTTTTCAAAGTTGGAAAGGGGTTTCACTGTCTGTCGCGTGCGGCTCAGTGCATGAACGTCGGGCACAGGAAATAAGGCTGTCCCGCCTGGAGCTTGGGCCCTTCCACTCCCAGGTCCAGCTTCACCACCTTGCTGTCGCTCTTCCCGAACATGTGGAACAGGTCGGACAGGTCATACCGCTGGTGGTATTCCACCAGGTTCGCGGCGGAAATGCCCGCGATGGCCTTGGTCCGGTTGACCGCATCCTCGAAATCGCCGAGCTCATCGACGAAGCCCCTTTCGAGCGCCTCTTTCCCCGAGAGCACACGTCCGTCGGCATAATCCTGCCAATCGGAAGCGAGCTTTCGCCCCTTGTCCTTGCCGGTCTTGTTTTTGTCCCAGGCCAGATCGCGTCCCGCCTGGACCACGCTCCTGAATTTGGCGTAAGTCTCGTCGATGAGCTTTTGGACCATCGCCGTCTCTTCCGGCGGAATCTTATCCGGCTCGCGAGACCCGCTGAGCATATCCTTGTACTTGCCGCTCTTGAAGGTCTGCGGCAACAGCCCCACTTTGTCCATCAGCCCGCGGTAGTTCCAGGTGCTCATGATCACGCCGATGCTGCCGGTGATGGTCAATTCGTTGGCCACAATCCATCGGCAGGGAACCGACACATAATAGCCGCCCGAGGCCGCCAGGCTCCCCATCGAGGCCACAACCGGCTTCTGGGACTTCACTTGAAAATCCGCAATCACCCGGTTGATCTCGTCCGAGGCCAGCACTTCGCCGCCGGGAGAATCGACCTTGAGGATGACCGCCTTGACCTCCTTGTCCTCTTTGGCCCGGTCCAACTGGGCCCGTATCAAATCAACCATCGTATAGCCGCCCTCGTCCATCACCCGGCCGGTAATGATGCCTTCCACCTCGACGAGGGCGATCTTGTCGCTGGCGTCATGGTCTTCGGCGACCACTTCGTCGAGCTTTGGCCCCGCGGTGTGGGCGCTGAGCTTGCCGCCGCCCCGGGCCAGGTTGCTGAAGAAACTCCCCACGTTGTAAAGCATGCTGAAGGCCAGCAGCACCAGCAGCACCAGCGCGAAAACCATCCAGCCCCGTCCCCGGCGCGGCGGGGGCGTCGGCGACATTGGAGCGATGACCGGCGGGGGCGAAACAGGAGGCGGCGGTATTGCCGGCGGAGGCGGCGGCATTACAGGCGGCGGCGTATTGACTGGCGGCACGTTCTCATCCATAGCTGGCCGAAAGTAGCCCAAACACAAATCCGGGGCAAGGGGAAGGTTCGTCCCAGAAATTCGCCTGGAATCGCCGCTCTACTCCGTCGGCGCGTTGGTCTCGGCGGCTTTCGGGGTGGCTGTTTCCAGCTTCGGCGCGGCGGCGGCATTGGTCGACGAAGCGTCGTCCTTCTTGGGCTCCTCTTTCTTCTCGACCATCAGTTGCGCCCGCTCCTTGAGCAGCGGCTCCAGCGTCCAGCCCGAAACCAAATAGACCCATTTCTCGCAGCTCTTCTCCTGGGCCAGCTTGTCTTCGAGCTTCTTCTGGCTCTCTTTGAATTCCTTATCCAGCCTGGCCTTGTCCTCGGCCTTCTCATCCTTGCCCGCCACCCGCTCCTTGGGAATCTCGGCGGCGACCGCCACCGTCAGCGGGTAGTTCTCGTTGGTTTTCTGCCCAACCGTCAGCGTATACGTGAAGTGGTCGAAGGTGCCGAGGGTTATGACCGTCGGCTTGTCGAGGCCGGCCGTCTCGGGTTTGGTGTCAGGCGAAAGCACGTCGTTGAATGACGGCGAGCTGAGGCTGTAGGAAAAGCCCGAGGTCTTGCTGGAGTCGAGCTGCTCGCCCGGTTTGGCGTCGGCCAGTTTCCAATCCGTGCCGGTCTCGGTTTCGCGGGAGACCTTCCACGAGTTGGTCGCCGCCGGGAACGCGACGGCGATCTCCTGGATCTTGTCGGCTTTGAAGAAATCCTTGTTCAGCCATTGGTCGGCCTTGGGCTCGATGTTGGCCAGGGCATCGGAGATGACCGCGATGTCCTCAGAATTGGCGCCGACCTTCACATAGCGGCCGTCGGGCCACCCGGCGTCATCCATCTCGCCCGTGGGCGACGGGCGATTCGACTTCTTGAAATGCTGTTTGCCCAGCAGCAGGGTCTTAATCGGCTTGCCTGCCTGGTCTTTAAAATCAACCACCAGCGCCGCGTTGGTGCCCGGGCCGGGAACCAGCGCGAGCCGGGGCCACTGCGAGGCGCCGGCTTTCAGGGTTTGAACGATCTTGAGGTCCTGGGCCTTGATCAAAAACTCGCTGATCTGCGGGTAGTTGGCCGGGTAATCGGACCGCTGGCTCACGCGCCAAAGGTCGTTCGTTTTGACCAGCTTGACCGCGTTGGTGCCCTGGGAGATGTCGATCTGGCCCACGTTGTTCACAGGAAAGTCGCCCAGGAGCTTCTGGCCCGCCCCGCTGGCGGCGGTTTGCCAGGAAGATTGGCCGTGCTTGAAAAGGACCAGCGCGGCGCCGCCCACGACGGCGACCAGCACGAGAAGGATAAGGAGCTGTTTCTGGTTCATTTTGCGGAAGTCTTTTTGCGGTTAACAACGGCAATAACAATGCCCGAGAAGGCGACGGCGAGCGGCATGGTCAGGATGTTGATCCATTTGACCTTGTTCTGCAACGCGACGATCTCCTTCTGGAAATCCTTTCTCACTTGTTTGAGGCGCTTGTTCGCCTCGGCTTCGTCCTTGCGCAGGTTGGCCAGCTCGGCCGCCTGTTCGGGCGACATGATAAAGCGCTGGTCTTTGTCCTTCTTCTGCTGTTGCAGGTCGTTGATGCGCCGCTGCGCCTCAGACGCCTTCTCTTCCAGGCCCTTCATCTCCCCCTGGAACTTCTCATTCGCCGCGGCCACCATCTGGTCGATCCGCGTGAAAGGACGGTCGCGCGTGGCGCGGCTGCGGACGGTGATAAGGTTGTCGTCGCCGGTCATCTGCTCGACAGCGTTCTGGGCGAAACCAAAGTTGCCGTTGGCCGGGGAATAGGCCGTTCCGAACAGGGTCCGAACCGGCTGCAAGGCGACCTGGTCGGCCAGCATGTCCGCGTCGCCCACCAGGATGACCGTGTTGTCCTGCTTGGTTTCCTTGAGCGAATCGTCGGCTTTCTTGTCCTTGTCGCCGGCCTTTGCGTCGGCGGCCGATTCGTCTTTCTTGTCTTCGGGTTTGCCGTTCGGGAACGCGGTCTTGAACTTGCCCGTCAGCTTCACCGCCAGGGCGTATTCGATGCCGGAAGACTTGAACTCCTTCAGCACGTTCTCCCCCGAGAGGTTTGCCATGAAGCCCTCCACCAATTCCGAGTTCTTCGTGCTCTTGATAAGGACGGTCTCCTTCAGGCCGGCCGCCGGCGTGCCGGTGAAGGCGCCGGCGTAGGGCAGCCACAGGTTGTCGAGCTGCGACGTGATGACGTCGTTGGTATCAATGCCCGCGCCTTTGACGGACAGGCAGGCCGGAGCCTCCTGCGGCTGGCCGTTGCGGCCGCCGAGCTCCATTTTGTAGTTCAGGTCGGCCACCACTTTGGTGGTGTCGAAGGAAAGGCCCCAGGCCTTGAGCAGCTTGTCCAGCGACGAGCCGCTGTTGGGGATGTTGCCCAGCATCTGGTTTTGTTCCTTGGTGTCGAACATCGGCAGCGGGTCCAGGAAGGCAATCAGCTTGCCGCCGCGCATGACGAACTGGTCGATGGCATACTGCGCCTTGTCGGAGATCTCCCGCGGATGCACCACCATCAACACCTTGATCTCGTCGTCGATCTTGTCGGTGTCCATGTTGACCTGCTTGATGTTGAAGTCGTTCTTCAGCTCGTTGATGATGACCCAGGGCTCCGATCCGCTCTGCTGCCCCATGCGCATCGCCATCGGGTTGCCCGGCGCGCCGAACATCGGCAGGGCGCTCATAATCCCCACCACCGGCTTCTCCGGGTTCGCCACCAGGGTGATGGCCCGGGACAGATCGTATTCCAGCAGCCGCTCGCGCGACGGATCCAGGAAGGGAATTGCTTCCTTCTGATCGAGCAGGCTTATCGCGATCCCCAGATAAAACAGGTCGCCGTTTCTCATCTGCTTGGGCTCCACGCCGTCCAGCCGCGCGGAGTCTTCCGCGTCCGAATCCGGCTGCGGGTCGTATTTCTCGATGATCAACTTGCCCTTGGCCGCCCCGCGGTACTCATCCAGAAGGTCTTCCACCTGTTTGGCGTAGGCCCGCAGTTCCATGGCCTCGGCGGTGGATTGGGCCTGGCTGCAGTAGAAGCGGATTTTAACCGGCGTATCGAGCTTCCGGAGAATCCGCCGCGTGCCATCAGAGAGCGTGTAGGCTTTTTCCTTGGTCAAATCCATGCGCGTCTTGGCCACGCTGGCGACGAAATTGAAGCCAATCAGCAGCGCGGCCATGGCCGCAATGCCGATGGACGAATAGAGCAGTGTTTGAAAAGATCGTTGTTGCATGGTGAGTCCCTTTGCTTAGCCGGCGCGGTGTCCGCGCAAAATGACGCTGGTCGTGAAGAGCGAGAAGACAATGATCGACAGGAAGAAGATCACATCCCGCGAATCGAGCACGCCTTTCTGGAAACCTTCGAAATGGGTGATGACGCTGAAGGAAGCCACGGCGTCGGCCAGCGGCCGCGCCCAGCCTTCCAGCAGCCGGGTGACCGGCGGGAAGCCGGCCAGGATTAGGAACAGGCAAATCACCACCGAGACGATGAAGCTAACCACCTGCGTCCGGGTCATCGCCGAGGTGAAGGAGCTGATGGCGAGGTAAGCGCCGGCCATCAACCAGCTCCCGATGTAGCCGCACAATATGACACCGTTATCAGGGCTGCCCAGGTAGTTCACGGTGATGACCACCGGGAAGGTCAGCGCCAGCGCCAGACCCAGGAAAAGCCACGAGGCGAGGAATTTGCCGACAATCGCCTGCCAGGCCGTGATGGGCATCGTCAGCAGCAGCTCGATGGTTCCGACGCGCCGTTCCTCGGCCCAGAGCCGCATCCCGACCGCCGGCACCAGGAACAGATAGAACCACGGATGCCATTCGAAAAACGGCCCGCCCAGCGCCGCTTGCCCGCGCTCGAAAAACCCGCCAATCATGAAGGTGAAAAACCCGCATAGCAGCAGGAAGATAACTATGAAGACATACGCGAGCGGCGACGAAAAGTAAGCGCCCAGTTCGCGTTTCGTAATGGTTCTGATATTAGCCCAGGAATTCATCGGAAAAAGTAAAGTGATTTATGCCCATGCAACCTTCTAACCTATTTGCCGCCGCGCTGTGCCGTGTCCGGCATGGTGATGTCGCGAAATACCTCGTCGAGCCGGCCCTCCTCGGTGTGGAGTTCCGCCAAGGTCCATTTCTCAGCCTGTGAAAGGCTGGCGATCGTCGGGGCAAGGTCGCCCCCGTTTTGTTTGGGAAAAACCCGCACCAGCACGCCCGTGGTGTTTTCCTCCAGCACGACCACCTTGCCGGCCATCGCCAGTTGGGAAAGTTTCTGTTTGACCACGCCGTTCTGGACGCCCCCCACGCGAGCGGTCACCGCCCCGGCCCATTCGGATTTCTGCCGCAGCTCGGCCGGGGTGCCATTGGCGACAATCCGGCCGCGGTCAATGATAATTGCCCGCGAGCAGACCGCATCCACCTCTTCCAAAATGTGCGTCGAGAAGATAATCGCCTTCTTTTCGCCCATGCGCCGGATGAGCTGCCGGACTTCGTGCTTCTGGTTCGGGTCCAGGCCGTCGGTCGGCTCGTCCAGGACCAGGACGTCCGGGTCGTGAATGATCGACTGGGCGAAACAGGTGCGATGGCGGTAGCCTTTGGAAAGGGTCTCCACGCTTTGGTGGAGCACCGGCTCCAGGAAGCACGTCTCGACCACGCGCCGGACCGCCTGCTTGCGAGCATCCCCGCGCAAGCCGCGTATCTCCGCCGCGAAATTGAGGAAGCCGTGCACGGTCATGTCGGTGTAGGCGGGGGCGTTTTCCGGCAGGTAGCCGATCAGCCGCCGCGCCTCGATGGGGTGCTCGACAATATCGAAACCACCCACCGTAACCGTGCCGGCCGACGGCGGTATGAAGCCGGTGATCATGCGCATGGTCGTGGACTTGCCGGCCCCGTTGGGGCCGAGGAAGCCCAGGACCTCGCCTCGTTCCACTGTGAACGACACGCCATCCACAGCGTGTTTGGCGCCGAATATCTTAGCCAAATTCTGGACCCTAATCATAGTAAGTGTTTTGCTCCCGAACGGAAGCGGATTGTCCAAATACCCGGTTCCAGCTCGGTTGTAAACTGGTTTTTTCAGTCTGTGCCGCGGTTTGCGCGTCCTGCGCGTCCATTGCCGGTTCGGCAACGCGGTTCGCTTCTTTGGATGGTTTTGCGCCTGAGATGTTCAAAATTTCTTTCGGGGTCACGGAGAGTCTGTATTCCGAAATAAGTAACAATGTCCACCCTACCCGCGTCATCCCCCGCTCCCATAACAAAAAGTCTCCATGGGCGCACGCCTGAAAGTGATTACGCTCTGCCGGTCTTGTCCCGGAGGGACTTCCCGACATTAGCCCACGCTGAAGCCTTGGGCTATTCTCGAAATGTCCCTCCGGGACAAAAACAGGGCGGAGTCGCCGAAGAACGGCAGCCTTTCCTTAGACTGACCTTTTTGTCCCGCACTCTGTGCGCTCCTGCCATCCTTTTTTTCGCCTTGCAAGGGAAAGGGGATAATTCAACTCTCACAACATGAACACGCCACAACCTGTGAACGCTGTCTCCATTCATAAGCCCAACCTCGTAGTCCTCCTGGTTCCCATGCTCTTGATGGCCGGCCCCTTGGCGTTTGGCGCGGAGAGAACCCAGGCAGCGCGAGCCTTTCGCCGGGGTGACAAGGATTTCTACAACGTCCGCGCCTTCGGAGCCGTCGGCGACGCCAAGACGCTGGACAGCCCCGCAATCAACCGCGCCATCGAGGCCTGCGCCAAAGCCGGAGGCGGCACGGTCTTTGTTCCCGCCGGCACCTACCTGAGCGGCAGCATCCATCTCAAGAGCTACATCAATCTGCATCTCGATGCCGGCGCGACCATCCTCGGCGCTCCGCAGGGATTGAACGCCTACGATCCCGCCGAGCCCTTCAAAGGCCAGGCTTACCAGGACGGCGGCCACACTTATTTCCACAACAGCCTGATTTGGGGCGAGGACCTCACGAACGTCTCCATCACCGGCCAGGGCATCATCAACGGCGGCGGCCTCGTCCGCCAATCCGAACTGCTGGACCGGCTCAATGGATTCAACACCTGGAACCCGACCAATCCCGCCCCATTCATCAAGCCCCCCGTCACCAACGAAGCCGCCCTCCGCATCGGCAACAAAGCCATCGCCCTGCTCCGCTGCCGCCACGTCCTCCTGCGCGATATCACCATTTTCCACGGCGGCCACTTCGCCCTGCTGGCCACCGGCTGCGATGATATGGCCGTGGACAATGTCACCGTCGATACCAACCGCGACGGCTTCGACTTCGACTGCTGCCGCAACCTGGCCGTCTCCAACTGCCGGGTCAACTCCCCCACCGACGACGGCATCTGCCCGAAAAGCTCCTACGCCCTGGGCAAACCGGTCATTACCGAAAACCTCACCATCGTCAATTGCCAGGTCTCCGGTTTCAAAGAAGGCACGCTGCTGGACGGGACCATGAAGCCCAGCCCGCACGGAACGGGCCGCATCAAATTTGGCACCGAAGCCAGCGGCGGCTTCCGCAACTGCGCCGTCGCCAACTGCACCTTCCGCTCCTGCCACGGGCTGGCTCTGGAAGAGGTCGATGGCGGCCTTCTCGAGAATATTACCATCAACAACCTCTCCATGATGGACGTGGCTCACTACCCCATCTATATCACGCTGGGGATGCGCAACCGGACTCCGGGAATCACCCGGCCGGGCAAGCTGCGAAATGTTCTAATCTCGAATGTGCTCGCCACCGGCGTCGATCCGATGAGCGGCATCCAGATCACCGGCTGCCCGGGCGCGCCGGTGGAAGGGATTCGCCTCGAAAACATCCGCCTGATTTTCAAAGGCGGCGGGACCAAGGAACAGTCCGCGCGCGTGGCCCCTGAGCTGGGAACCGGCTACCCCGAGCCGAGCCGCCTGGGAACCATGCCCGCCTACGGGCTTTTCGCCCGCCACGTGCAAGACCTCGAACTGGCCAACATCCGCTTCAGCTTCCTCCAGGACGACCTCCGGCCCGCCCTGGTTTGCTCGGACGTCGATGGCCTCGAGATCGACGATTTCAAGGCCCAAACCGCCTCTGGCGTCACCCCCGCCGCCTTCGAAGCCGTCAAAGGCCTCATCATCCGCAACTCCCCCGTCCTGGACGGAATCGCAGTGAAGTAAACGCTGCTCCCTACGTACACTGTGCCTTCTGCCGCAGCGCATGCTCCACCAGCACCAGCGCGGTCATCGCCTCGACGATCGGCACCGCCCGGGGCAGCACGCAGGGATCGTGGCGGCCCCGCCCTTTGAGCGTGGTGTTCTTCAACGCCACGTCCACCGTGTCCTGCTCGTGCATGACGGTCGCCACCGGCTTGAAAGCCACGCGAAAGTAAATCGTCTGGCCATTCGAGATGCCGCCCTGAATGCCGCCCGAACGGTTGGACGTGGTATAAACCTTCCCGCCGCGCGCCCGGAATGGGTCGTTATGTTCCGTGCCGGTCAGCAGAATGCCGTCAAAACCCGACCCGACATCGAAGCCCTTCGACGCCGGCAAACTCAACATCGCCTTGGCCAGGTCGGCTTCCAGCCGGTCGAACACCGGCTCGCCCCAGCCTGCGGGAACGCCGCGGGCAACTCCTTCGACAATTCCGCCCACCGTGTCCCCCGCCTTGCGCGTCCGCTCGATCAACCGAATCATCTTCTCCGCCGCCGCCCCGTCCGGGCAACGAACGATATTGGACTCGATCTGGGCCGCGCGGACCTTCTCCGGATCCACCTGCGCCGTAATCCGCTGCACCTGTTTCACGTAGGCCAGGATTTCGACGCCATACCGCTCGCGCAGCAGCTTCCTGGCAATCGCCCCGGCCGCCACCCGGCCCACCGTTTCCCGCGCGCTGCTCCGGCCCCCGCCCGGCCAGGCACGAATGCCGTACTTGGCATGGTAGGTGTAGTCGGCGTGCGACGGGCGAAACTTCGCGGCCATCTCCGAATAGGCCTCCGACCGGGCGTCCTCATTTTTCACCACAAGGCAGATCGGCGTGCCGAGGGTCTTGCCCCCGAAAACACCCGAAAGAATCTGGACGGTATCGGATTCCTTGCGCGGGGAGACAATCCTGGACTGGCCTGGCCGGCGGCGGTCCAATTCCGGCTGGATGTCCGCTTCGCTCAGCTCCAGCCGCGGCGGGCAGCCGTCTACCACCACGCCAACCCCGCCCCCGTGAGATTCACCCCAGGTCATGATGCGGAAGAGCCGTCCAAACGTGTTCGCCATGCCGCCAGCTTGGGCAAAACCTCCGCTTGGGTCAATTTAAAGGCATTATCAGGACGGCGCCCCGTACTTCTTGCGGAGTTCGAGATACCCAATCAACCCCCGCACCACACAGGCTTTCACCCTCTTTGTCGTTTGCCCGGCTCCGCGCTAAATTCGGAGCATGAGGAGACGCAAAAAAGGCGTAAGAACGCCCGCCCGCGGCAAAGTGTCCATCGATGAAATCCTTGGAGACCGCAACGGCGACAGCAAGCCTCCCGCCAAATGGGCGGAGCACTACGGCCGATTGGCCGCTCTCCGGGACCACTTCCTAGCCCAAAAAGCCATCCGCGCCCAGGACACACGGGTCGAGCTCTCCACCCACGGCGAACATATCGCCGAAGCCGCCAGCGATTCCTACGAACGTGACTGGGACCTCGCCCTGGCCTCTTCCGACCAAAACTCCCTCTACGAAATCCAACAGGCCCTGGACCGCATCGCCCGGGGCGTTTATGGCCGGTGCGAGCTGACCGGCAAACCCATCGAATCCGCCCGCCTCAGAGCCGTCCCCTGGACCCGTTTCTCCGCCGCCGCCCAATCCGAATTGGAAGCCCGCGGCGCCGCCAAACGCATCCAACTCGGCGCTCTCGGCGACTACTTCAACGCCGAATCCGCCGACCAATCCGACGACGATGATGCCGCCGAACCCGCTCCCCCCCGCTTGAAGGAAGCCGCGTGAAACGTGATGCGTGAGAGTCAAAGGCGCATGAACTGCTTTGGCGCGCTGGCCATCGGAACACAAAACGCCGGGTTCAGCGCCAGCTCGCTCTTGGGATTCTCGTAGCTGAGCACCACGCTGGTCACCTTGGCCTGGCACTCCATCGCCTTTTGGCCAGCCTTCAGGATAGCTCCAAAATCCACCGCCTTTGTCGCCTCGGCCACCCACTGGTTCTCCGTTCCGTAGTAAAGCCGAGTCTCCTCATCCCTCAATAAAACCTTCATTTGGCCGCCTCTTTTAAGCCACCTTGTCGTTCGACAGAATGGGGTAAAGTCCTACTGTTCTCCTCGGTTTATACCTGCTTTACTGCCCGGGAATGGGCGGCTGAAGCTCGTTCAAAAACGTGAGCCCAGTTCCTAACCACAAAATGAAGCACATTTATCTCGGTTGCCGAGATTACGAACGTCAAAGGCAGTTGCGAGAGGTGCGCACAGCCATCCTCCTTGGCTTGGTTTGTTCGGTCCTCGTGGCCGCCGGAATCTTCCTGCTGCACTGAAAGCAGGAATGAAGTCCTCTGCCCCCGACAGCTCCGCTGCCTCCTCCCGCTGATGCGTCCGTAAAGCTTCGGCAAACCTGTTCCCGAGGCGGCACCCCATGTCGCAAAGCCCTTGGAGTGCTCCGTATTCCGGCGTTTTAACTTCCGACGCACCGTTCGGTCAACGGTTCCCCAACAACTTCGCCTGAGCTTTACATTCGTCCATCCAGCCTGTCGCCCCAGCCCGTCCGCCAATCTGTCCGCCGAAGCTCCGCGCGCCGGCAGAACCCATGGCCCTCTCCCCTTGGCTATCGGCGATCGGCCATCGGCGATCGGCCATCGGCGATCGGCCATCGGCGATCGGCCATCGGCGATCGGCCATCGGCGATCGGCCATCGGCGATCGGCCATCGGCGATCGGCCATCGGCGATCGGCCATCGGCGATTGGCTATCGGCTATTGGCTATCGGCTATCAAAAACGCGAAAACAATGTGGCCGCCCCACCCCCGAATAGTTTTTTTTCCTTACGTTTCACGTTTTACTCCTTACGTTTTACGCACGCATCACGCATCACGTTTCACGTTTCACGTTCCCCTCCCCTTGCGAACCCAGGATGTCTGGGGCAATTTACATGGGGTACATCCCCCAGCTCCCCTCGGCATGGCCGCGGGGGGTAAAACTATGGCAAAGCAGACGAACAAAAAACCGAAGGCCCCGGTCCTGGAGTTGGGCAGCCAGGAAAGTTTCCAAGTGTTGGTCGATAGCGTCAAAGACTACGCCATCATCATGCTCGACCCCACAGGCCACGTGGTCAGTTGGAATGAAGGGGCCGAGCGCATTAAAGGCTGGCGCGCCAATGAGATCCTCGGCAAACACTTCTCCGTCTTTTACCCCCCAGAGGCGCTCGAGAAAAACTTCCCCGAGGAAGAACTCAAGGCCGCCGCCAGGGACGGGCGGTTCGAAGATGAAAACTGGCGCGTGCGCAAGGACGGCTCGCGTTTCTGGGCCAATGTCGTGGTCACCGCCCTGCGCGACAAGGAGGGCAACCTGCGCGGGTTCGGCAAGGTCACGCGCGACCTGACCGAGCGCAAGCGGACCGAGGAGCGGATCCAGCAGCAGTCGCGCGAGATCATGGAACTGTCCACCCCGGTGATGCAGGTTTGGCAGGGGGTCGTGGCCGCGCCTTTGATCGGCTCGCTCGACAGCCAGCGCACCCAGCAGTTCATGGAACGGCTGCTCACCCGCATCGTCGAAACCAACTCTCCCGTCGCCCTCGTCGATATCATGGGCGTGCCGACCATCGACACCCAAACCGCCCAGCACCTCATCGATACCGTCAGCGCCGTCCGGCTGCTCGGCGCCCAGGTGGTGCTGACCGGCGTGCGCCCCGCCATCGCCCAAACCCTCGTCCATCTCGGCATTAATCTCTCCGACATCATCACCCGTTCCTCCCTGGCCGCCGGCCTCCAGGTCGCCCTCGAAATCCTAAACCTCGAAGTCGCCGCCAAAAAACCCCGCCGCCGGGAAGCCGAGTTCCTGGCGGAACGATGAAACGCCGCATCCCTCGAGGCATCGAATGTCAGTTCGACTACCTTCAGTCAACATGTCTTCCGAAAACATCGCCGTTCTCAAAGTCCAGGACGTCCTATTGGTCAGCGTGCCGCCCGACCCCGACGACCCCACTGTCTCAGCGCTGCAAGAGCGCGTGCTCGAGGCGATGACGCGCCACGACGCCAGAGGGCTGGTGCTGGACATCTCGACGGTCCAAACGCTCGATTCGTTCTTCGCGCGCGTGGTCACCGAAACCGTCCAAATGGTCGCTCTCATGGGCGGCCGCACGGTGGTGGCAGGCATGCGCCCCAGCGTCGCTGTCATCGCCACCCAGTTGGGCCTGACCCTCGGCCACACCGAGACCGCCCTGGACGTGGACCGCGCTTTCGAACGGTTGCGCGGCCCCGCCCCCGGCAGTCCTGCCGCCAGACCAATCCCGCACGGCCCTCGTTAACGAATGACCGCAATGAATCCAAAAGCCTTTCCCCTCGCCGAATTGGCCGGCCAACCCCAAAGCCCGCCCGAAGCCGCCTTCCATTCCGCGAGCGGGGGCGAACTCCCCATCACATCCGAGAGCGACATCATTGCCACGCGCCAGGCCGTCCGAAACGCCGCCGCTGCCCTCGGTTTTGGCCTTATCGACGTGACCCGCATCGTCACCGCCGCTTCCGAGCTGACCCGCAACATCTATGTCTATGCCGGCTCCGGCATCGTGCGCTGGCGCTCCGTTGCCAAAGCCGGCCTGGTCGGCCTGGAACTGACCTTCGAAGATCACGGCCCCGGCATCCCGGACGTGCAAAAGGCCATGGAACCCGGCTTCACCACCGGCCGCGGCATGGGCCTGGGCTTGCCCGGCTCCAAGCGACTCATGGATGAAATGACCATCCAATCGGCCGCCGGCCAGGGCACGACCATCGAGATCCGAAAATGGCTCAGATAGCCCCATGCACCGCCCAGCCCCGCAGACCTTCGATATCCGCCACCCCAGCGACGTGGTGGTCGCGCGCCGCGCCGCCAAAGCCGCGGCCGCCTCGCTAGGTTTCGAGCCCAAACCCTCCGAGGAGATAGCTCTCGCCATGACCGAACTGGCCACCAACCTTCTCAAACACGCCCGCGAAGGCAGGCTCACGCTCCGCTCGCTGGCGGCCGAAGGCCGGACTGGCCTGGAGATCGAATCCCTCGACCAGGGCCCCGGCATCGCGGATGTCGAGCAGGCCATGACCGACCGCTTCTCCACCATAGGCAGCCGAGGCGCGGGCCTGGGCGCCGTTAACCGCCTCATGGACGAGTTCGACATCGCTTCGCGGCTCGGAGGCAGCACCCGCATCGTCTCGCGCAAGTGGCTGCCGCCCCGCGGCGAAGTCCCGCACCGCTCCCCCCTGGCCTTCGGAGTTGCCACCCGGCCTCATCCGGGCTTCAAGCAAAACGGAGACGCCTTTGTTCTCTGCCAATGGGAAGAGAGCGCGCTGACGGGCATCATTGATGGCCTGGGCCACGGACAGCACGCATGCCAGGCGGCCTGCACGGCGCGCCAATATGTCGAAAGCCACTTCGATCAGCCGCTGGACCAGATCTTTGCGGGGGTTGCGCGAGTCAGCCGTTCCACCCGCGGGGTGGTCATGGCCCTGGCCCGATTCGATTGGGGACGGCGAACAGTGGCCTTTGCCTCTATCGGAGACGTCGAAGTCCGCATCTTTCCCCATTCCGCGCGTTTCCCTTTTCATGTCCAGCGTGGAATCCTCGGCCTCAATGCCCCTCCTGCCACCGTGAGCGAACACCCCTGGGACCTCGACCACACCATGGTCCTCCACTCGGATGGCGTTCGCACACACTGGCGCTGGGACGATTTCCCCGGCCTGGCCGCCAGATCCGCTGAGGAGATCGCCCGGCAACTCCTGCAAACCCTCGCCCGCGAACAGGATGACGCCACCGTTGTCGTCGCGCGGAGGACAACCCCATGACCGTCGAGGAACTGCAAGGGCAATTGGCCCGGACCGAGGCCATGGTCCGCTCGCTCCAGGAAGAATTGGCCCAGACCAATCGCGGCCTGCTGGCCATGACGCTGGAGCAGGAGCAGCGCATCGATGCGCGCACCGCCGAACTCCGCGCCGCCAACGACACCTTGGCCAGCAACCACGCCAGGCTTTCCAGGACCGAATCCACCGTCCGTACGCTTCAACAAGAATTGGCCGAGACCAACCGCGGCCTGGTCGCCCTCACCTTGGAATTGGAGCAGCGCGTCGAGGCCCGCACCGTCGAATTGCGCCAGTTGAACCAGCAACTCGAAGCCCGTGTCCGGGAGCGCACCGCCCAGCTCAGTCAGGCCAACGAAAATCTCCAAACCTTCGCCCACTCGGCGGCTCACGACCTGCGCGCGCCTCTCCGCGCCATTAAAAGCTTCTCCACCATCGCGCTCGAAGATTATGCCCCCAGGCTCGATGCCGACGGCTGCTCGCTGCTCGATCGTATCGTCAAATCCGCCGATCGCATGCAGCAACTGCTCGGCGACCTGCTCGAATACAGCAAGATGAGCCAAGCCGATCTGAAGCTCGAGCCGGTGGGCCTCCAGGAGGCCGTGCGCAATGCCCTGGCTCTGCTCGAAGTCGATCTGCGCGCCAAAAACGCCCTCCTCACCGTCCAGGAGTCCCTGCCGGTCATCCGCGGCCACCCCGCCACCGTCGCTCTCCTCATCAACAACTTCGTCTCCAATGCCCTTAAATTCATCCCTCCCGCCGTCCAGCCCCGCATCTCGATTTGGGCCGAGCTGAAGGCGGAGTCGGGTTCTCAGCGTGCCCAGGCCGGGGAAACCGGATCCGGGAGCGCCAACACGCCTCAATCCACAGCCCCATCTTCCCAATCCCCCGCTCCTCAATCTTCCACCCCCTTTGTCCGCCTTTGGGTCGAAGACAACGGCATCGGCATCGCCCCGCAGGACCAAAAAAAGCTCTTCGGCGTATTCCAGCGTCTGCAGAGCAAAGAAGCCTACCCCGGCACCGGCCTCGGCCTGGCCATTGTCCGCAAAGGCGCCGAGCGCATGGGCGGCTCCGTCGGCGTCGAGTCCGAACCCGGCAAAGGCAGCCGCTTCTGGGTCGAGCTCCCCTCCGCTGCCGCATAGGGGCACGTCTTTTCCCCACTGGCCCTTCGTCAAAAAGAACCCGACATTTCCAGGGTGAATCGACTAAAGGCCAATCTCCTCGTCCTCTTGCTGGCGCTACTCAGCTTCCCGAGCCTCGCCACCGATCCGCCGCCGGCGACCGCGGGGGCCGGTCTCCATTGTCTCTGGAAGGCTGAAGGCAAAAGCAATGTTGTCTATCTGCTGGGCTCGATCCATGTTCTCAAGAGCGCCGATTATCCGCTGCCAACCCAGCTCGAAGCCGCCTGCTCCAATGCCTCCATCGCCGTGTTTGAAACCGACCTCGACCGGATGGAAACGCCCGAGGTTCAACTCGCCCTGCTCAACCAGTCCCTCCTGCCTCCGGGCGAATCCCTTTCCACCGTCCTGTCTCCGGCGACTTACGCCATGTTTGAAAACCATCTCCATGACGCCGGCTTCCCGGGCGACATCTTCGACCAGACCCGCCCGTCGGTCGCCGCCCTGACCCTCGCCGTGCTCGAATTCCAGAAACTCGGGTTTGACCCCAAATACGGCCTGGACCAGCATTTCTTCGCCCGCGCCCGCAACGAACACAAACAGATTATCCCGCTCGAAACCGTTGAATTTCAGATCAATCTCGCCACGGACTTCACCAGGGAGGAAGGCGATCTGATGATGAAACGCACGCTCGAGGACATCGACCAAACCCGGAAATCTTTCACCGATCTCCTCACGGCCTGGCAGCAGGGCGATGCCGGCAAGCTGGAGCAACTCCTCAACCAGGCCCGGCTCGAGGCCCCCGCCATTTTCAAGCGCCTCGTCACCGACCGCAATCGCCGCTGGGCCCCCAGAATCCAGGACCTGCTCCTCGGCAGCCAGAGTGCCGTGGTCATTGTCGGCGCCGCCCACCTCGTCGGCCCCGACGGCCTGGTGGAGATCCTCCGCCAAAGCGGCTGCAAAATCACCCAGCAGTAACCCTCAGTTTTCCATCGACACCGCGAGTCATCCATTGTAAAATGTTTTCAGTCGTAAGGAAAGATCCGGAACAGCATGGCGCGATTGATTGTCAATCCAGGTTCTCCTGTCGCTTGGGAAATCCAGCTCAAGCCCGGCATCAACACCATCGGGCGCGGAGCGGACAAGGACTTCAAGATTGCCGACCCGTCGGTCTCCGGAACCCACTGTCAGATCCTCGTCAATGCCGGAACGGTTACCATCAGGGACCTCGGCTCGACCAACGGCACGTATGTCAACCGCTCCCGCGTGCTGGAAGCGGTGCTGCATCATGGCGAAACGATTCACCTGGGAGGCGTTGAACTGCTCTTCTCCGCCGAGGCCTCCACGGCGGCGCCCGTCTCTCCAAGCCCCGTCCGGGCGGTGCCGCTTGCGACGCCGGGTGCGCCTCCGATGCGTGTCGTTGCCCCTGCGCGGGTCGAGGCCCCCAACCGCCTCACCTCGCCCCCGCCTCTCCCGGCGCTGGTCCCTATCGGCTCGACAGATACGGTCCCCTCGGTGAAACCCGCGCCTCCGGGCCATATGGAATTGCCCCCGCTCGCGTCGCCTGTTCCGGTCGGAGCGGCGGCGTCTTCCATACCATTGCCGCCACAGCCGCCGCCTTCCCCGCCGGCGGCCATCCCAGCCCGGCTGGTCACCCCCTCATCGCGCACCGTGTCCATAACCCCGCCGCGTCCCATCGGCTCGACCCTCCCGGCCACGCCCCCTCCTGTGGCGATCCCTTCCCCGCCCGCCCCGACGGCCGCCCCTCCCGTCACTGCGGCTGGCACGCACTTTTGCAAGTTCCATCCCAAGACCCCCGCCCGGTTCCTGTGCAACCAATGCCGCCATTACTTCTGCGACCTGTGCGTGACCACCCGCACCATTGGTGACGTCGCCCACAAAACCTGCCGCCACTGCGGCATCGAATGCACGCCCGTGCAGGTTCGGGTGCAACGGCCGGTCGAGGCCGGGTTTTTCCAGCTCCTGCCGGGAGCGTTCGCCTATCCGGCTCGCGGCGCCGGCATGTTTCTCATGCTGGCCGGCATTCTCATCTTCGCCGGACTAAGGTGGGGCTGGGGAATGATGTTGCTCGGCGGGCTCCGGTTTATGATAACCGGCGTTTTCCTTCAGGTCATCGCCGGCGGCTACCTCTTTACGTATCTGCAGAGCATCATTCACTCGACCGCCGCGGGAGAGCGTGAGATACCGGAATTGCCCAGCATGTCCAACTTTATGGATGATATCTTCATGCCATTTTTCAGGCTCTTGGGGCTTATCCTGGTCTGTTTTGGCCCCCTGGCGATTGGCTTTTTGGGCGTGCCTCCCGCGCTGCTCCTGGCGATAGCCCTGCTGGGAGCGCTTTACTTCCCCATGGCCTTTTTGTCGGTGGCAATCCTCGACTCCGTGGGCGCTGCCAACCCTCTGGTCGTTATCCCCTCGATCCTGAAAGTGCCGTTGGAATACCTCGCGACCGTGATACTGCTCATCCTGGTGCTCGGCTTGAGACCGCTGGGAGACTTTCTGGTGGCCTCGGCGTTTCCGCGCGGGATCCACACCAAACACATGGGCGAGCTCCTCGCCTACTTCGGCGCCAACGGCTTTTGGGGTTTTATGAGCTTCTACCTGCTGGTCGTCGCCGTCCATATTCTGGCCCTGCTGTATGTAGCCAAAAAGCAGAAGCTCGCCTGGCTCGACCGCTGACGCTGTACTAACCCCGCGCCGAATCGCCTTCGTCCTCCGCCACCCTCTCGAAGCCTTCCTCAACAAAGGTCGTTCCCTGAATACGGGCCAGGCGGCTGTAGAGGCCGCTGCCGGTGACAAGCTGCTCGTGGGAGCCGCGTTCGACGATTTGCCCATGATGCATCACCAGGATCTGGTCGGCCTTGCGAATCGTGCTCAGGCGATGGGCGATCACGAAACTCGTGCGATTGGCCATGAGCCGTTCCAGCGCTTCCTGGATGAGCCTCTCGGTGCCCGTATCCACGCTGGCTGTCGCCTCGTCCAGGATCAGAATCGGCGCGTCTTTCAACAGCGCCCGGGCGATGCTTACCCGCTGCTTCTCCCCAACGCTCAGCTTGACCCCTCGCTCTCCAACCCGGGAATCATAGCCTTTCGGAAGCCGCACGATGAACTCATGGCAGTTGGCCGCGCGCGAAGCCGCCAGCAACTCCTCCTCCGATGCCTCCAGCCGGCCGAAAAGGATGTTTTCGCGCACGGTTCCATTGAACAGAAACGCCTCCTGGCTCACGACGCTGATCTGCGCCCTGAGCGATTCCAGCGTGAGCCCGCCGATGTCCTGGCCGTCGATGGTGATGCGCCCTGAGCTCACCTCGTAAAAACCGGGGAGCAGATTCACCAGGCTGGATTTGCCCGCGCCCGTCGGCCCGGCCAGGGCAATCATCTCTCCAGGCTCCGCGCGCAGCGAGATGTTGCGCAGCACCGGGCGGTCGGGCGTGTAGCTGAAGCTCACATTCTCGAATGCCACCTCGCCCCGGACCGGCGGACGCAAAGTCTGGCGCGGGAGACCGTTGGCGCGCTCAATGGGGAAGTCGAGGATGTCGAAGACCCGTTCGCCGGCGGCGCGGGCGGCCTGAAGCATCTGGTTGAGCCCGTGCAGCCGGGCAACCGGCTCGTAGAAGAGCGCCAGGTAGAAGAGGAACCCGACAAGCTGGCCGAGGGTCATGCGCTCCACCACCACCTGACGTCCCCCAACCCAGAGCACCAGCACCATGCCGAGCGCCCCAGCAAACGACATAGCCGGGGAATAAGCCGCCCAGACGCGCATGATGCCGAGCGTGGTATGGCGCAACCCGTCGGCCCGCTGAGCAAACCGTGCGTCCTCATGCCGCTCCTGCCCGAAGGCTTTGATTTGGCGCACCCCCTGGAGGTTGTCCAACAGCAAAGCGTTCATGGCGCTGGCGGCTTCCCGCTGGGCGCGGTAGCGGCGGTGAGCGGTGAGCGTGTACCACAGGGCCCCGCCGGTCAGCAAAGGCAGCGGTGCCATCGCCACGGCGGCCAGCATCGGGTTGGTGGCAAACAGAATCGCCCCCACCCCCACGATCATCAGCACCGCCACGCTCCCCTGCTCGGTGCCGTCGATCAGCACCCGCTCCACCGAATTCACATCCTCAATGACGCGCGTCATCAAATCGCCCGAAGCGCGCTGGTCGAAATAACCGGCCGGCAGCCGCTGCAACCGGGCATATACCTCCCGGCGCATGTCGTAGATAACGTTTTGCTCGAAGGCGTTGTTGATGCGGATGCGCAGGCTGCTGAACAGGTCGCGCAGCAGGAACGCCCCGAGCAACGCCAGCATCGTCGGCGCCAGCAAGCCCACCCGCTTGTGGCCGATGACTTCGTCGATGACGAATTGCACCAGCTTCGGGTAAGCCAGGGAGAAGGCCATCGAGAAGAGCGCGCAGCCGACCGTGGCGGCAGCCATGAGCTTGTAAGGCCGCAAATAGACCGCGACCCGCCCCAGGATTTCGCGCGTCGAACGCGACTTCGCCCCGAAAGTCGGATCGACGGCGCCGGACCGATGGTAATGCGGACTCATTCGGATCTAGATATTCTCACAAAAGCCCCGCCGGACAAGCTTTGCCGAAAGGCGTAGATCGAGTGTTGAACACCAGAATGTAGGGAAGACAGCCGTCACCCTTTAGCGTAGCGCAGACTTCCAGTCTGCATAACGTGCCGAGTACAAGACGCACAGGTCCGGCAAACGCCCCGGGCTGCATTGCCTTAGGGCTGAAAGCCCGAACTGTGAAAGCCTGGTTTGGAGCGAGCCCTGCGAGCCGGGGCAGCCCAACCCGGAGGGTCGGCAGACTCCGTAAGTCAAGTTACTCCCGCCAACACGCAAGCGCCAACGGACTTCGTTCGCGGCGTACCGAGTCGGGGCTACCTAGTCACGCAGTGCTATTCAGCGCGAAACCCATCAACCAAGCGAGCGCAGCGAGCCTCAAACCAGAGTCCTGAAGGGACGAAATATTTTAGCCTGGGGCCAGGCCGGAGGCCGCCGCCCCAGGTACGGCGCCCAAAAACAATTCCCTCTCTTTTTTTCCATCCGGTTTGGTGCGCCCCGCCTTCTGCGCGCCAAACCGGATGAAAAAAAAGAGAGGACGCCCTCAAAAGATTTCCTTTACGCAGTACTTAATCACACCCCTTTGCCGGAGATGGCCACACCCGCAGATTGACACGGCTGCTCACTCGTGACCAAATTCTTTCAAGAATGCTGCAACGATTGAAGGCGCCATCCGATGAAAACCCAGGGCAACCGTCTCGACGCGCGAGCATAAGGTGCTGTCCCGGAGGGACATTCGACAATAGCCCAACGCTTCAGCGTTGGGTATGGCCGCCAGGGAGAGCATCCCTCCGAGATGAACCCACGGTCGGGCCAGTCCCTTTTTCGAGGGAAGCTAACAAGGTCGAACTGTTCAACCCCTAGCCCCCATGCTCATCCCCGCGCCCCAAAAAGTCTTCTCCGTCCGGGACTATGACCTCGCGGCCACGCTGAGTTCGGGGCAGGCCTTCCGATGGGAAGCCAATGCGGATGCCTGGATTGGCATCGTCGGTTCCCGCTGGGTGCGGCTGCGATCGGAGGCGGCCACCATCACCGCCGAGGCCGCCGAACCGGTTTCCGACTGGGATTGGTTGACCCAGTACCTCCAAGCGGACCTGGACCTGGGCGAGGTACTGCGCACCTTCCCCGACGACGAGCCGATGCGGGTAGCGATCGCCCATTGCCGCGGGCTGCGCCTCCTGCGCCAGGACCCTTGGGAATGCCTCGCCTCGTTCATCCTCTCCTCAACCAAGCAGATCGTCCAAATCCGCCAGATCGTTTCCGCGCTTTGCGAGTGTTACGGCGACCCGGTGGCCGCGCCGCCCGGATGGCCGCCCGTCCGCGCCTTTCCCTCGGCGGCGCGGCTGGCCGCGGCCACCGAGACCGAGCTGCGGCTCTGCAAGATGGGATTCCGCGCCCCTTACCTGCTCCAAGCCGCCCGTGCCGTCGCCTCCGGGGACCTGGACCTGTCCCGGCTGCGCTCCCTTTCAGCCGAAGCCGCGCGAGCCGCGTTGATGGATCTGCCCGGGGTGGGGCCAAAAATAGCCGACTGCGTGCTGCTGTTCGCGTATGGTTTCCCGCTGGCGTTTCCGGTCGATGTCTGGGTCATCAAGGCGCTGCGCGGACTTTACTTTCCGCGCCGGCGTGCGAGCCTGCCAAAGCTGCGCCATTTTGCCGCAACCCATTTCGGACCTAACGCCGGCTATGCGCAGCAGTATCTCTTTCATTATATGAGGACAACGACATGAAAAGCCTGGAAGTGCTTTTTGCGCCTGCGGAGTTTGCCGCGCTCGCCCGGCGGGATTTGCGCGACACCGATTGCGTGGTATTCGACATTCTGCGCGCCACCAGCACCATGGTCACCGCCCTGCACAACGGCGCGGAAGGAGTGGTCCCCGTTCAGGAAATCCCGGAAGCCATCGCCTTGCGAGACAAACATCCCGGCATCCTCCTCGCGGGCGAACGCGACGGCGTGCGCATCCAGGGCGATCGGGCGGGCGGAATCGCTTTCGACCTCGGCAACTCCCCGTGCGAATTCACCCGCGACCGCGTGGCGGGCAAACGGATCGCCGCCACCACCACCAACGGCACCCGGGCTCTGCGCGCCTGCGCCCCTGCGCGAACCGTTCTCGCCGGCTCGTTCCTGAACCTGCGGGCCACCGCCGATTTCCTCCTCCAACTCGGCCCCCAGCACCTGCTGCTGGTCTGCGCCGGCACCCACGACCAGGCCGCTTACGAAGATGTTCTCTGCGCCGGAGCCCTTTGCGACCTGCTCTGGACGCAGCTCGCCGGAGCGCGCATCGCCGACTCAGCCCTGATCTCGCGCAAGCTCTTTCAAATGGAACAGGCTGACCTCGCCAGCGCCTTCGCCCATACGCGCAACGGCGCCAGCCTGATGTCCCTGCCCGAACTCCGCGAGGATCTCCCCTTCTGCGCCCAGCGAGATATCTTCCCCCTGGTGGCGCGTCTGGAAAGCGATGGGGTGGTGAGACGACGTTAAGTGCGGCGCGTCGAGCCGACAGGCGGGAGCGGGGTGCGCCCGTCCCCGGGCGCAGCGGGCGCCGGACACCGGCTGACTCAAGACTTTTCTATCGCCCCCCCATTCGATCAGCTTCACTCCCAAGAGCACGAACAGCAGACTCCGATTAGTTCGACAATGTTAGATCCCCTCGGCATCGACCTCTCATTAGCACCGGTGCTTCAACCGTTGGTATGTACACAACCCGAGGGGACCGGCCCTCGGCACCGGAAGCGGACCAACGGTCCGCTATCCCTTAGCCCAGCCCATCAGGCTGGGAACCGGCAGCCCATGGAGCCCGGCGCCCCAACGGGGCGCGATAGACCCGAATCGCGGCCCTACAGACCGCCCAGGCATCCGGGCTCGAGTTCCAGGCCGTTAGCCTGGGCTAAGGAATACTGCACCGTTGGCGCAGAGGCATGCTGCTCCCTTCCGCCATCGGAGATACTGCACAATTTGTGTAGATACCAATGGCTGAAGCGGGGGTGTCAATGAGAGAGGAACCCGAGGAAATCTAACAGTGTCGGATTGGGCGAGCCCATTCGAATATCCGGACTCAGGCGCTATTCGTTACCCGCTACGCCCGGTGACGAGCGCTCAACAATCGCTTCGCGATCTCAATCTCGGTTCCGCTGTCGCGAAGCGTTTAGACTGCGGCGCATGCCGCCGCTTTCGGTACCGACGACGCCAGACACCCGCCATCCTATACCTCCATCAACATCCTCGCCGGGTTTAAGACATCTCCTTCGCGGAGTCCTGAGCCGCACTGCCCCGGTGTTTGGGCGACAACCCGCCCCAACCGCCCCCGCCTATGCTCCCTCTCATCCTCGGGAGGAGAGGGCTGGGGAGAGGAGGCCTCTTTCCATGTCTCATCCAAACTCGGGGCCAGTGGTCCTGAGCCGGGGCTCCTTTTCCCCGGATGCCATTCAGCGCGAGGTCTCGCCTGCCTTGCGAGCGCAGCGAGCCCGAAACCGGAGCCCTGTAGGGACGAAATATTCTAGCCTGGGGCAAAGCCGACTCGTCCACCGTAGGCTTGGCGAAGGCGGGCCTGTCCTCCGTCCTGTCCTCCGTAGCCTTGGCGAAGGCGGAAGGCCGCCGCCCCAGGTACGGCGCCCAAAAACAATTCCCTCTCTTTTTTTCCATCCGGTTTGGCGCGCCCCGCCTTCTGCGCGCCAAACCGGATGGAAAAAAGAGAGGACGGCCTCAAAAGACTTCCTTTACGCAATGTGGACTCAGGGATGCGGCGAGGCTCTTCGCCTCCATGCCTGATCGTCCGTGCCTTTTTATTCAAAAGCCATGACGCTGCCAGAATCGACACTGGAATTGGGGTCGCGGCGATGTAGTAGCCGACTGAGGGCAGGTCACGGTGGGTTGCCATCCTCGTCAGTCCTGGTTTGAGGACCGGCATGCAAACGCCATCCAAAAGGAACGCCCCAGGAAGTGTAACCGAGCCCCTCCCGCTGAGTTGCGAGCGAGCGATATGCTTCCTTGCCTGGTCACACCCCGCTGTCCCTACCAGCATTAGAAGGAGAACAACCAGGCGAATTGTACGAGAATATGTCATACCAATCCCGGAGCCCAACGAAAAAACTCACGCACAGCCGGGTGTGCGCCAGCAACGAAAGTGAAATGAGTGAGCGTAAAGCCAAGCGCGACAAAACTGGAGCGTCTGCGGCTGTTGCGTGCAGCGACTTGGTTCGGCCGATTCATCTTGATAGTCGCTCACGGCGCTCAGCGATAGCCGCCTTCAACAATACTCTTACCGCTCGGCTTTCAGCACAGTCCAGCGAGCGAATCTTCAGGTGCCGCAACTTCTTGCCGGTGCCTTCGAGTAGCCCTTCGACATCCGGCAGAATCGCGCCGTAATAAAATCCAAGATTAACGTGCGACTTCTGAACACCGATGTAAGCGTAATGCTCCGTCATCTTCTTTGGTCCGAAGCCGTAGCTCGCGATCCTGTGCTTTGGCCAGACGATTTCGCATGCGTCCTTGTGCATCGACACGACCAACGCGCGAAGCCGGAGACAAATCGGTCGCATAGTGTCGCCTGCCATCGCCACTATGTCGTCAAAACTCCCGTGCGTTGCAAAGTCTTTCATATTCTTGCCGAACCGCCCGCGCTCACTCGCGCCGCGCACACCATGCCACCTACGCAAAGAGATCGTAATCGCGGCGTCGAGTGTAGCGCGAGAGTTGGATGCGCGGTTTTCTGCGGTCATTAGTGTCGCTTCAAGGCCATCAGGGCTGCTGCTGCCAGCGCTAAAATGTTCAAGCCCCAGGCCAAACGGCGATGCCGATCCCACCAGACAGCCGCTTTCTCATCTCTGGCCCGAAACCAGTCATTGGAGAAAAAGAGAAGCCGATAGGCACAGTATGCGGCGGTGCCAAAACAGGCGAGCAGCAGAGACAGCAGCAGAGGCAGGGGAATGCCGCCCCTGGGTGGGCAAAAGTCTAAAACACCGAAAAACAAGCCATAGGCACAAGCCACTCCGAAATAGGCCCACGTTCTTTTCTTTCCGCTGGGGAGCATATCAAATCCCACTGTGATTATGCTTTCGCCGATTAGTATATTGAAACTGCCTTTTCCATTCCAAAGCCGACTTTAAGCCGTTGCTCCTCAGGCGCAAGCATGAAATTAAGGGACAAATCGATCCCGTTTTGGACCCGCACAAATGTCAGGTGACA
>Ga0181517_10000066_pt1 | contig 130258 bp, 91 predicted proteins | sample PEATcosm2014_Bin_31_FD_119748 | JGI IMG/M metagenome (GOLD analysis project Ga0181517, IMG submission 119748) | Peatland microbial communities from MTU Mesocosm Facility, Houghton, MI, USA - PEATcosm2014_Bin01_30_metaG | ecosystem: Environmental > Terrestrial > Soil > Wetlands > Peat | place...
ACCCTGCAGATCGACCCCAACAACCTGCAATTTCTCTACCAGGGAGACAACCCCGCGGCGAACGCCCCCACCTACAATCAGATTCCTTGGCAACTCGGGCTGGCGACCGCAACCGGCAACTAGGGCAGAATTCGCGAATTGGATGGCCGGAGCAAACAAAGGGTGCGTAAGCTGGCTCACAAGCAGGCGGATGACAGGGTGGTTGACCTCGCCCTCTGAATCCCTCCACTTTTTTCTTGTATGAGATCGCAAAATGATCCAGGGTCCGCAGGCTCCGGTCGTACCGCCGCCAAACCGGAAGTTGTCTCGGGCGGGAAGCCCACTCTTCCATCTTTCCCCTGCCTTCCGCCGAAACCGATCGCATCTTGAGCCGAAGGCAGTCAGCCCAACCGCAGGTGGCGCAGGGGTTTGCAGAGGATTAGCCTCTGTTGGCGCACAGTAAATAGAAGGCAAAGGCGCAAGCCCATCGCCAGCCGCAGAAGCCATGCGCACCGCCCGCAGCTCCGCCAGCTAGCTGAATTGCCAGCTCGTTAGCCCAAATCCCCGCCAGCCTCGAAAAGATCCGTTGCTGTTTTTGCCTGTGAAACTGTGACACTGGCCTGTTCACTGTCCCCTGTTTTGCGACTCTTTCCGCGCCATTGCGTCTATACGGGAGGAGCGATTCTTCCATCGCCGAGCCTGTGGGATGGGTGTGCGAAGCCCCCTCCCGGCCAGACGGGTTTGCCCGCTACTGGCTATACTGATAATCGCTGTAATGGACTTTCCGGCCCCAGGCCGGTTAACCAACGAGGTCAACAAACCCATGAAATTGCTTTTTGAACGGCTGCGTTCGCGCCGTCTCGCTTCCGTGTTTGTCTTGCTTGCTACCCTCTCGGCCGCCATTGTCGGCGGTTCCTTTGCCGCTCATGGGGTTCGCGGACAAGAAAAACAGAGCGACAGCGCCGACGCCACTCCCCTCAAAGTAGTCAGTTCCACGGTCCCCCCCAACGACTTTGTGAAGATCGCGCGGCAAGTGGGACCAGCGGTGGTGAACATCAATACCCAGACCCTGCCCAAGCAGGCCAGCGGCAAGGGAAAGCGCAACTTCCACGGCCGCACCCAGCCCAATCCGCAGAATCCCGGCGACGATGACGACGAGGATCAGCAGCAGCAGGGACAAGGTCAGGGCAACTTCCAGGACTTCTTCAACCGCTTCTTTGGCGGCCAGGCGCCCGACCAGGAAGGCGGTGACGACGGCCAGATACACGAGTCGCTCGGTTCCGGCTTCATCGTCGATCCCAAAGGCTACATCATCACCAACAATCACGTGATCGAGAAGGCCGACAAGATCTACGTCAAGCTCTCCACCGACCCCGACAATCAGGATGAGGGGCGTCCGGCCCACGTCATCGGCGTCGACAAGGCCACCGATCTGGCGGTCATCAAGATCGACACCAGCACTCCGCTGCCGACCGTGAAGATGGGCAACTCCGACACGGCCCAGGTGGGCGACTGGGTCGAGGCCATCGGCAGCCCGTTTGCGCTCTCGCAGACGGTCACAGCGGGCATCATCTCCGCCAAAAACCGGACCATCGAACCGGGTCCCAGCGGCCAGTTCCAGCACTTCATCCAGACCGACGCGGCCATCAATCCCGGCAACTCGGGTGGGCCTCTGTTGAACATGAACGGCGAAGTGGTGGGCGTCAACACGGCCATCTACACGCAGTCGGCTGGATACCAGGGCATTGGCTTCGCCATGCCTTCGAACACCGTGGTTTCGGTCTACAACGACCTCATCAGCCCCAACCACAAGGTCACGCGCGGCTCCATCGGCATCGAATTCCGCCAGGGGCTTTCCGGAGCCGTCAATCGCGTCTACGGCTTCAAGAACGGTGTACTGGTGCAGAAGGTCCATCCCGGCGGTCCCGCTGAAAAGGGCGGAATCAAGGTAGGCGACATCATCACCAGCATCGACGGCCGCACCATCAAGGACGGCGACGACCTGGTGAATGAGATTGCCAGCCGCAGACCGGGATCGACCGTTCGCCTGGGCTACCTGCGCGACGGCAAGCCGGGCGACACCACCGTCACCATCGGCGACCGGGACAAGGTCTTTGCCGAATTGAGCAACCAGGAATCGGAGGCCAATCCCGACGAAAAGGCCGAAGCCGGCGAAGCCAAGCTGGGCATCGTGGTGCGCGAGATTTCGCCCTCCACGGCCGCCAAGCTCCACACCTCCGGCGTGGTCATCCAGTCGGTCCGCTCCGGATCGTTTGCCGACCTGCAGGGACTCGAGCCCGGCCTGGTCATCCTTCGCATCAACAAGCAACCCACCGGCACCAAGGATCAGTTCGATGCCGTGGTCAGCAAGCTCAAAACCGGGGACGACGTGGTCTTCGAGATCATCGATCCGCGCCATCCCGACAATGGAATCAACTACTTAGGCAATACGCTGGAGTAGAGAGTGCGATCGGCGCCGGCTGCGGAGTTCCCGCGGCCGGCGCAATTTTCCCAATTCCTATAGAATTAAGGTACTGCCCCAATATTTCTCTTGTCGCATTTCGGTACGTTCCGTTACACTGCTTCGGAAAGTCCCGGACAATTTTTTCTCATAAAGGTGGAATCTGCGTGTTCATTTTTCGAGCTAGCGTGGCAATCGTATTTTCTGCGGCGCTGATCGCATCTCCGGCTTTGGCCTCCAGGGTCCACCGGGCTCCAACCAGCGGCCACTCGCACACCCCCCACAAGGCGGTGTCCAAGGCGCACAAGTCGCACGGCCAGCAGGCCATCGACCCCGCCCGCGCGACGGAGATCCAGCAGGCGCTTATCCGCGAGCACTACCTGAGCGGCGAAGCCACCGGCAGGTGGGATGCAACCACCGCGGCGGCCATGCAGAAGTATCAGGCCGACCAGGGTTGGCAGACCAAGCTGATGCCCGACTCCCGCGCCATCAAGAAACTCGGTCTCGGCCCCGATTACTCCGGCGCCATCAACGCCAAAAACTCCTCCTTCGCCGATCCGCCCCCCGTCACCACCATTCCGCCGGTTCAGTCCGCGGGCTTTGCCTCCGCTGCCGGAGTCAATCAGTAGGCTGCTGGCGAAACGCACTGCACTTTCTTTTCATTCCAGTCAGAAGAGGCCGCCCCAAGGGCGGCCTCTTCTGCTTGGTCCCGAATCCGTTGCGCCTCAGAACCGGAACGACGGCATTCCCCTCAGCAGAAACTCATACCGCGGCCGCAGCGTGTCCGGCCCGGCCGTGATGGTGCTGTCCAGGTGGATCAACGAATCGTCCTTGTCGTACTTCGGCCACGTGGGCAATCCCGGCCCGTTGGGATCGCCGGTCTTGGCGAAGTTGGTCCAGTAGTCCATCATCTGCTCGCTCAGCTTGCGATCCTCGGGCCGCACGGTTTCGCCGGGACGCGTATCCAGCGTGCCGAAGACATACTCGATGTCGTCGGAGTGGAAGGCAAAGGTGCCGGGATGGTACTTGCTGGGCAGCGCCCGCAGTTCGAAGTGGTAGCGATAGACCGGCGACTCGCCCGTCTTCCGGTGCGCCTCGATCCACTTCCAGGTGCCGAAGCCGATGAACGAGTCGCCGCCATAGGCGCCCGCCGAATCCGCCGCCTGCTCGTCCGATCCGCCGGGATAGAGCTTGAGGAACTCCTCGGCCCGCTCCTTGAAGATTCCGGCCGCCATCCCCTTCCACTTCTCAGCCGTCATGCCGTTGGCCAGAAAGCTGCCCTCGTCGCGGTTCCAGCCGGCCAGCAGCGGCACATGGGCCTGCCTGCCGGCGGCGTAGGTGTCGGCAACCGGCTCGGTGAGCACCTTGCCGTCGATATCCGGTGGGAATCCGCCCATGCCCTTGCCCTTGGTGGCATCCAGAATCTTCTGCGTGGGCAAAGCGCGCAGTTCCGCCAGGCTGGTTACGCCCAGCGAGGCAACCCACGCCGCATCGGCTTTCTCGCGGACTTCCAGCGAGTCGCCGCCAAGTCCTTTTCCCAACGCGCCGCCGCTCTCGCCGATGGCTTTGTGGAACAAGCCGCGCGCCATGGGCGACGCCATCAGCGTGCTCACGGCAAAGGAGCCGGCGCTCTCGCCGAAGATGGTCACGTTCTCCGGGTCGCCGCCAAACTCCTTGATATTGGCCTTCACCCACTCGAGCCCGGCCACCATATCCATCAGGCCGTAGTTCCCTGCCGCGCCGTTGGCCTCCTTGGCCAGGTCGGCCGTGGCCAGAAAGCCGAAGACTCCCAGCCGGTAGTTGATGGTCACCAGCACCACGCCCTTGGTGGGCAAAAAGTCGCCGTTGTGGCGCGGCTCGGAACTGGCGCCCCCGGCGTAGCCTCCGCCGTGAATCCAGAACATGACCGGCAGCTTGCTCTTGTTCGTCGAGTCGGCCGGCGCGTAGACGTTCAGAAACAGGCAATCCTCGCTGGCCACGCCGTCCTGGAAGACCATGTCGTCAAAAACCACGCCCTGCGCACAATGCGCGCCAAACTTCGCCGCGTCGCGTTCGCCGCTCCATTTGGCCGGCGGCTGAGGCGCCTTCCAGCGCAGATCGCCCACCGGAGGCGCCGCGTAGGGCAGCCCCAGAAATGCCTTGACCTTACCGTCGTTGATGGTTTTGCCGCGTACCTTGCCTTGTTCGGTCTTTACCGTCAGGGAGTCGGCATGAACAGATGGAGACAATCCTAGAACAAGTCCCATTGCTGCCATGGCACACACCGCCCGCATTCCAATTTGCATCACAGAAATCCTCCGCGCACAACCTTATCAGGACGGGCCGGAGCACGCGCGAGTTTCACCGTTTCCAATTGGTGAGAAATCAGTTGCCGGCTACACCATCTCCGGCGCCAGCAAATCGGCCATCGTCTCGCGGCGGCGGATGAGCCGGGCCCTGGCGCCCTCCACCAGCACCTCGGCCGGGCGCATCCGCGTATTGTAGTTCGAGCTTTGCGCCATCCCGTAGGCCCCGGCGTCGAGCAGCGCCACCAGGTCGCCGGGCTCCAGGGGCGGCAGCTTGCGGTCGTGCGCAAAGAAGTCTCCCGACTCGCAGACCGGTCCCACCACGTCCACAACGCGCGCCCTGCCCGCTCTGGGCCGCACCGGCACAATCTCGTGATGCGCCTGGTAGAGCGCCGGGCGGATCAGATCGTTCATGGCCGCATCGGTAATGACGAAGGTCTTTTTACCGTTCTTCTTCACCTGCAGCACCCGCGCCACCAGCGCACCGGCCTGCGCCACCAGAAAGCGGCCCGGCTCGATGAGCAGCCGGCCCTCGAAACCGCCCAACGCCTGCTCGATGGCCGCGGCATACTCCTGCACCTTGCTGGCCGCGTCGAAGCTGCCCGCGTGGTAGTCGATTCCCAGGCCGCCGCCGGCATCCACAACCTTGAGCACGATGCCTTCGCGCCGCAACTGGTCCACCAGCTTGGCCACCCGCTCCATGGCCGCGCCAAATGGCGCCGCCGAGCGAATCTGCGAACCGATGTGAACGCTCACTCCATGCGCCTCAAGCCAGCGATTGCCGACCGCGCTCTTGTAAATCCTTGCCGCCTGGCGGATATCGATGCCGAACTTGTGCTCGCGCAGGCCGGTCGAGATATAGGGGTGGGTTTCGGCAAAGACATCGGGGTTCACGCGCAGGGCAAAGCGCGCTTTGCATTTGAGCTTTCGCGCGCGCGCGGCCAGCAGTTCCAGCTCCGCCTCGCTCTCCACGTTGAATTCGAGAATCCCGGCCTTCAGCGCCAGATCGATCTCGGCAGCGGTCTTGCCCGCGCCGGAAAAGACCACGCGCTCCACGGCCTCGGGCGCGGCCGCCAGCACCCGCTCCAGCTCCCCACCAGAAACGATGTCGAAGCCCGCTCCGCGCGCTGCCAGCAGCTTGAGAATGGCCAGCGCCGAGTTGGCTTTCACCGCGTAGCAGACCAGGTGTTCCCTGCCCTGGAATGCCTGCTGAAACAACCCCAGCCGCTCCACAATCTGATCCGCCGAGTAGACGTAGAGCGGCGTGCCGTGGCGCTTCGCCAAAGTTTCAAGCGAAACCTTGCCGCAGTGCAGGGCGCTCTCCGGCTGCGGATGATGAAAGGGACGCGACGGTGCGGTTTGGGATAGGGTCAACAGGAGCTCCCAGAGGAAGATTGTTCTCTTGAGCGTACAGCATTTTGCCGCGCCCATCGAGCTTCAAAACCCTTGCGGAGGACTAGAATGGGAGCGATTCTGGGCGCCTGCCCGGAGGAGAAGCGCCCACGCGCCACACATTTGGCTTGCGTCCTCGTGCGGTCTTCAGCGGCGATCGACAACAGGCCGCGCTCCCATGGGCGCGCAAGGAAGGCAGGATGACCAAACAGGAGCGCCAAGACCGGATGGCTCGCCTCAGCCAGTGCATCAAGCTGGGCGAGGATGCCTACGGCGAGTTCTACGAACCGCGGACCTATGCGAGTCCTGCCGGGCACTTCAGCGATGCCAAAGCCTTCTTCGGAGAGGCCATCGGCCTAGCGCGCGCACTCGGCCTGGAGCAGCAGGCCCGGCAACTATCCGAACGGCTGGACGAGATCAAGGCCGTCTACCGCGGCCAATTCTCCGGCTTCAACTCCTGCCCTCCGCCCGCCGCGGCGTTCCCTGAGCCGCCCGCGCCCGCCGTCGAAGCCGAGCCCGATGCGATCGCCGAAGAAGTACAGCACATCCGCGACAACGCGGCCTTTGTCGTCGCTACCTTTCAAAAGCTTGTTGACTTTGACTTCGGCTACACGGATGAATCGGTGAAGTGGCTGGATGGATATATCGAGCGGATTCGCGGCAATTTCGCCAGCGAGGCTGATCGGGCGCAGTTGGTTTCAAACCTGGGCTCCTATCTTGGCGAAGCGATCATTGCAGCCCAGGGCGGCGCATGGGCGCGGGACCATTATGGCTGGCATATTCGCTTCGATGAAGAACACCATGCGTATCCCTTCAACAAGGTCGAAAAGCAATTCGTCTACGGCGCGGAAGACTCCATCTACGGCTTCTATCGCTCCATCCCCGCTCTCCGCAACTCCTGATTGCCCACAGACGCCAGCGAGCGAATGCAAAAACTTCGCTCCGACGCTCCGCGCGTCTCGTCTTGACACCGGAGCCGCCGCGCCGCTATGTTGGCGCCAGTCGATCGAGCCAACAATCAGGATTCAAATGACATCTTCCCAGAAGGCCAGGGCCATCCTCACCGACAGCCACTTCCTTGTTCCTTTGATCGTCTTTTCGATCGGGCTCGCGCTCCTCATCGCGCTCCACTGAGGCCATCCGCTCACCAGCCCGGCGGCAAAAAGCACAGCGATCTGAGCTGGGCTATCTCCATACGCAACGAAGGGACCCTCGGGAATGAGCGCAACGGCAAGGACAGACGCAAGCGCCGGCTTTGGATCGATCCACGGGCTGGGCGTGGCCTGCGCGCTGGCTGCGGGAGTCTGGCTGGGCGCGGCGGAAGCGCCCACCAAGCTGGTCAACTCCGGTCTCTCGCCCTACGCCATCTCGCTGGGCATGGTCGCCGGCGTCTTCACCGCCCGCTGGACCGTTCCCACGCTGCTGAAGGGTACGCGCTACGTCTTCGCCGACCTCAGAGAAAACAAACACCTCATCCTCACCGCCATCCTGGCCGGCATGTTGTGGGCCGTGGCCAACACGCTCACCGTCTTTGCCATTCGCGATGTGGGGCTGACCATCGCCTTTCCTCTTTGGAATACCAACTCGCTGGTCGGAATCCTCTGGGGCCGTCTCCTCTTTGGAGAGCTGAAGGGAGCCAGCGGCAGAAATGTCGCCAAGGTGGTGTTGGGAGCGCTGGCCATTGTCGCCGCGGCGGTGATGCTTGGCTTCAGCACCATCCACAATGGAGGTCCCCATGCCGCTCGCGCGGTCAGCGGCATCCTGGCCGCCCTCGGCGCGAGCCTGCTCTGGGGAACCATGTATATTCCCTACCGCAAGGCCTACATCAGCGGCATGAACCCGCTCTCCTTCGTCACCGTCTTCACCGTCGGCGAGTTGGGCACGGTCTTTGCGCTGGTTCTGGCTCTGGATGGAGGCGCCAAAGCAACCATCTTCCATTCCCCTGAGACCAAACACCTGCTCTTCTGGCTCTTTCTCGGCGGTTTTGCCTGGGTCATCGGCGATCTCTTCCAGCAGTTCGCCACCAAGTATCTGGGCATCGGCAGAGCCATTCCGCTCTCGAATACCAACCAGCTTTGGGGCTTGGCGTGGGGCGCGCTTGTCTTCGGAGAACTGGCCCACGCGGACGCAGCTCACAGACTGCTGGTCGTCGCCGGGTCGGTAGTGATGATCCTGGGCGCGCTGGCCGTCAGCACGGCGATTGCCACCGAGCGGGAACATGCCTCGACGAACGCAGCGCTCCAGCGCGAGTGTGCCCGTTATAACCTCGACTTCGCCCGCGTCCTGCGAGCCTATAGCGGCTCCGGAACGGACGAAGGCAGCAATCGCAACGACCGGCGCGCATGGTGGGATTACCTGATCCTGGCCGCCGCCGTGGGCGTCTTCGTCTATCTTGGCTGGAATGCGCGGATGCCGGCCCTGGGCATGAACTTCGCCTGGCTCTGGGCGCTCGCCGGCGTGCTTGTAGCAACTGCAGCCGTCTGCGGCTGGGGACTCTGGAAGGCAACCCGCTTCTCCTAGAGATCCAACCTACTGAACAGACATCGGTTCCTCTCGCTTTCCGAGCCGAAGGCAGTCAGCCCCACCGCAGGGGTTTGCAGAATATATCCCTCCATTGGCGCATACTCGTAGATAGAAGGCAAAAGGGCGAAACTCATCGCAGCCAGAGAAGCCATGCGCGCCGCCCGCAACTCCGCCAGCTGCAAATTCGCTGACTTGCTGACTTGCTGACCTGCTGTCCTGCTAACTCGCCAAACCCATATTTCTTTTTGCTGCGTTTTTGCCGGTGAAACTGTGAAACCGTACCTAAGCCATTCAAAATAAAAGGCCGTTTTGAAAAACTTCACTGCACCACCGAAACTGTGAAGCGGTGAAACTGTGCGGTTCTGGCCGTGCTGTCGTGCCGAACCCGCCCGGCGCCCGGTCACACCGGAAGCTGACCCAAGCCAAATTCCGCCGCAACGGCTCCCGCTACAATGACCAAATGACGGAGTCCTCGAAAGTCGACCTGGTCGGCGTTGGCCTCAACGCCACGGACACGCTCATTCCCCTCGTAACGTACCCCGCGCGCGGCTCCAAAGTGGAGTACCGCGCCGCGGCCGTCATGCCGGGAGGGCAAACGGCAACCACCGTGGTTGCCTGCCAAACCTGGGGACTGAGTACCCGTTATGTGGGCAAGCTGGGCGACGACGACGCGGCAAGACTGCATCGCGAAGCGTTCGCCCGCGCGGGCGTCGAGGCGCAACTGATCCGTGTCGCGGGAGCCGTCAGCCCGCAATCGCTCATCCTGGTGGACCAAGGCGGCGAACGGACGGTCCTTTGCCGGCGGGATGAAAGCATGACCCTTCAGCCCGAAGAGCTCGATCGTGCATGGATCGTGAATGCGCGCGCCCTGCATGTGGATGGATATGACACCGCCGCGGCTACGGTTGCGGCCCGCTGGGCCCGCGCCGCCGGCATACCTGTCATTGCCGATCTGGACGAACTGTATCCCGGCGTCGAAGAGCTCATCGGGAACGTCGACTATCTCATCGCCAGCCGCGATTTCCCTTGCCGGCTGATGGAAGAAAGCAACCTGGAGAGCGCTTTGCGGCGCATGCAACTTCGCTTTGGCTGCCGGCTCACCGCCGCAACGCTGGGAACGGAAGGCGTATTGGCATGGGATGGAGAGAGGTTTCACCACGAGGCCGCATATCGCGTTCCCGTGGTCGATACCACCGGCGCCGGAGATATCTTCCACGCCGGATTCATCTATGGATTGCTGCAGGAATGGCCCCTGGACCGGCAGCTCGATTTCGCCTGCGCCGCCGCCGCCATGAACTGCATGGCGCCCGGCGCCAGAGGCGGAATTCAGTCCATCGAGGCCATTGAAGCACTGAGGTCGTCTACCCCTCGCTACCAGAGCGCCCGCGAGCTGACAGGCTCTGCCCCAGGAAAATCAAATGCTCCAAGTCAATGCATCCAATTGCCTTGACGAACCGATGCCCATCTGATCTCCAGCGAGGTTGCCGCTGTCTGGTCTGGCGCTTAGATCGGGATGTTCTTGGTCAGCTCCGTTCGGACTCAGGCTACACCGGCAGATTTCGATGGGTTTGAGTATCGCGCGGAGGAGTAAGCCCGCCGAGCGACCGAGCGGCCGCTGCATTACAGCCGGAACGGCTTGGCATTGCCATCCTTCACAATCGAGGAGGGCAAATCAGTCTGCTTGGCCTTCGCTGGGCTCTTCCCCGCTCCTCCAGCCCCAGCTCGCTTTCTTTCTGTGGAGGCCCGGATCACAAGCTGAGGCTGAGGAATTTAACTTCTGATTGGGTCACCACCCCAAAATACTTCCATGCGGCTTGGTGCGCCTCGGTGTGGCAATATTTTTCAAGGTAAATGCAATGTAATCTTTCATTTGTAGGGAGAGTGCGGCTCAGTGCGGCTTGGTGCGGAATCCTTCGATATCGCGTAGAACGGATTTTGATTCCGCTGCCTCTGCCCGTTCCGCCATCCCGGCTTGGGGTGGGGCGTCCATCCAAAGTGCCGCACAGCCTTTGCAGCCCGCTACAGGCGAGCCTCACCTGGCCGCGTTTCCGAACGCGGCGGCGTAGCCGGCCCGCCGGATACACTCATAATGCACAGCAATTTGAGCACGGCTCCTGCTTTCCACACCCTCCCTCCGGCTCTCGAATGTGAATCCCGTGCGACAATGGAGGCAATCGTGATGACTACCGCGTCCTCTGCAGTTCTTCCCGAGCCGGTTGAAATAACCCCGGCATTGCTGGCCCAGCACAGCATCACCGCGGACGAGTACAACCGCATCCTGGCGGCCCTTGGCCGCGTGCCTTCTCTCACCGAACTCGGCATCTACAGCGTGATGTGGAGCGAACACTGCTCCTACAAATCCAGCCGGGTGCATTTAAAGCGGCTGCCCACCAAGAGCGACCGCGTGGTGCAAGGGCCGGGCGAAAACGCCGGCATCATCGATGTGGGCGACGGCTGGGCCTGCGCCTTCAAGATCGAGAGCCACAACCACCCCAGCTACATCGAGCCGTTCCAGGGCGCGGCCACCGGCGTGGGCGGCATCCTGCGCGACATCTTCACCATGGGCGCACGGCCGCTGGCGGTGATGGATTCGCTGCGCTTCGGGCCCATCGCCGAAGAGGCCGGCCAGGACACGGAAGAGCGGAAGCTCGTTCGCCGCAACCATTCAATTGTCGAGGGCGTGGTCAGCGGCATCGCCGCCTACGGCAACTGCTTCGGCGTACCCAACTTGGGCGGCGAAACAAAGTTCGAGGCCTGCTACAGCGACAATCCGCTGGTGAACGCCTTTGCCTTGGGCATGGTCCGCAAAGACGAGATCTTCTATGGCAAGGCCACCGGCGCAGGCAACCCCGTAATTTATGTCGGCGCAAAGACCGGCCGCGACGGCATACACGGCGCTACCATGGCCAGCGAAGAGTTCAGCGAAGGCTCCGAGGCCAAGCGGCCCAATGTGCAGTGCGGCGATCCTTTCATGGAGAAATTGCTGCTGGAAGCCTGCCTTGAAGCCATGAAGACCGGCGCCATCGTCGGCATTCAGGACATGGGCGCTGCCGGCCTCACCTGTTCCACCTGCGAGATGGGCGGCCGCGGCGGCGTCGGTCTCGACGTCGAACTGGACTTGGTTCCGCAGCGCGAAACCGGCATGAACTCCTACGAGATCATGCTTTCAGAAAGCCAGGAGCGGATGCTACTGGTGGCCACCAAGGGCCGCGAAGACGAAGTTCTCAGCGTCTTTGCCAAGTGGGGCCTGGACGGGGTCATCGTGGGCACTGTCGAGTCCGAGCCGCGCCTCCGCATCCGTCATCACGGCGTGCTCGTGGCCGATATTCCCAACCAGTCGCTCACCGACGACGCTCCGCTTTACCACCGTCCCGTCGGCATCTGGAAAACCCCCATCCCCCTGGAACCCAGTGAAGAAATCCAGGCCGAACTGGCCGAAGACCGTGACTTTACCCAGGACCTGAAGAAGCTGCTGGCCAGCGCCAATGTCTGTTCCAAGCGCTGGGTCCACGAGCAGTACGACACCATGGTCCAGACCAACACGGTCATTGGCCCCGGCGGCGAGGGCGGCGTGATGCGCATCAAGGGCACCGGAACCCCGGGCCATGAGCGCGGACTGGCCATGGCTCTGGACGGCAATGCCCGCTGGGCCTATCTCGACCCCAAGCTGGGCGCGATGCATGCCGTGGCCGAGGCCGCGCGCAAGGTGGCTTCATCCGGCGCAACACCCGTGGCCGCCACCAACTGCCTCAACTTCGGCAATCCGGAGAAGCCCGAAATCATGGCCCAGCTTTCCGCGGCCATCGACGGCATCGCCGAGGCCTGCACGGCTCTGGGAACGCCCATCACCGGCGGCAACGTCTCTCTCTACAATGAAACCCGCGGCGAAGGCATCTATCCTACGCCGGTGCTTGGCATCGTGGGCATCCTCGACGATGTAGCCCTCTCGGTGCCGGCGCACTTCCAGGGCGCGGGCGACGCCATCGTCCTTCTCTGGCCCATTCCCTCCGGCGAAGAGCCCGATCCGAATCTTCACGTTCCCTTCCATCCCGAGCCGGTGGAAAGCAACGCCGATCCGCTCGCCCCCGCGCTGGTCGATCAGAAAGTTCTCCATCCCGAAGACGCGGCGGAAACCGAAGTCACCGCGACTGCCGAGTTGACGACCTTTGGCTCGTCCGAATACGCCCATGCGGTTCTCGGCGGCATCTGGGGCCAACCGCCGCCGCTCGATCTGGACGCGGAGACTGACCTGCACACTCTGCTGGCCGTCCTCGCTGAGCGTCAACTGCTTCGCTCCGCCCGCGATCTCTCCGACGGCGGCATCGCCGTTGCCCTGGCGCAAGCGGCCTTTCCCAATGAGATTGGCGCAACCGTCGAGCAGGAACAGTCGCTCATGGTCCATCCGCTTTTCGGTCTCTTCGCCGAGCCCGCTTCCACCATGCTGGTGACCACCGAGCCAAGCCAGTTGGACGCGATTGAAGAACTCGCCGATCAATACGGCTACTTCGCGGCCCGCATCGGCACCACCGGCGGCGACCGCCTGGAGATCAACGTCTACCGCCAGCCCATGATCTCCGCATCGTTGTCCAGTTTGAAAAGCCCCTGGGCCTCCGCCTTGGAAGCCACACTCCACGGCGAGGTAACGGCATGACCCGGCGGCTCTTTCAGGGTGTCGAAGGTCAAATCGACGCATCGCAATCGCTCAGACCGGTGAACGGCACAAATCTGGGTGCCCCATCCTTTCGCCTTCTTTCTGGCGAAAGGGTGGGAAGCCCATGCTCTCAATCAGCCAGGAACCGGCTCCGCCTCCAGGAAGACCCCAAGCTGGGTGCCCCAGATCCCGATCTTGGTACCTGGGAATCGACCGACCCCAAGCTCCGCGAAGAATGCGGCGTCGTCGCCATCCACGGTCATCCCGATGCCGCCCGCCAGGCCTATCTCGGCCTCTACGCCCTCCAGCATCGCGGCCAGGAATCGGCTGGCATCGCCACCGCCGACGGCCACCATCTGGCCAACATCAAGGGCATGGGCCTGGTCTCGGAGATCTTCACCGACGACGTGCTGGCCAAGCTCCCCGGCTCCATGGCCATCGGCCACACCCGCTACTCCACCACCGGCGATTCGGCGCTGCTCAATGCCCAGCCCATCCGCGTCGACTCGGTCAAGGGCCTCATCGCCATCGCCCACAACGGCAATCTGGTGAACCTGGGCAACCTGCGCTCGCGCCTGGAGCGCGACGGCGCTTACTTCCAGACCACCTCCGACTCCGAGATCATCGTCCAGCTCATCGCCCACTCTCATGCCGGCACCCTGGTCGACGCCATCGCCGACTCGCTCTCCCAGGTCGAAGGTGCCTTCTCCATCGTGATGATGACCCGCGACCGCATCTTTGCCGCCCGCGACCCGCGCGGCTTCCGCCCACTCTCCATTGGCCGCATGAAGAATCCCGACGGCCCCGACACCATCGTTTTTGCCAGTGAGAGCTGCGCCTTCGACCTGCTGCGCGCCGAGTTCGTACGCGACGTGCTGCCCGGCGAACTGGTCATGGTCACCGAGGACGGCCTCACCAGCCGCCAATACGCCACCGGCTTTCCGCAATCCAGTTGCATCTTCGAGCATGTCTACTTCGCCCGCCCCGACAGCCGCATCTTCGGCCACTGGGTGCAGGAGAGCCGCGACCAGATGGGCCGCCAGTTGGCCCGCGAATCCGGCGTGCCCGCCGATCTCGTCGTCCCTGTCCCCGACTCCGGCGTGACGGCCGCGCTGGGTTACGCCGAAGAAGCCGGCATCCCTTTCCGCCTTGGCCTCATCCGCAACCACTACGTCGGCAGGACGTTCATCGAGCCCGAACAGCGCGTCCGCGACTTCGGCGTCCGCCTCAAGCTCAACCCCGTCCGCAATCTGCTCGAGGGCAAGAGAGTCATCCTCATCGACGACTCCATCATCCGCGGAACAACCAGTCGCAAAATTGTTCGCATGGTCCGCGGTGCAGGTGCAAAAGAGGTTCACCTGCGCATCAGTTGTCCGCCCACCATTTCGCCCTGTTTCTACGGCGTAGACACACCCAGCAAGCGCGACCTCATCGCCGCCAACAAGTCCATCGAAGAGATTCGCCGCTTCATCGAAGCCGATTCCCTGTCCTACTTATCCCTCGACGGCCTGCTGAGATGCTGCGAAGGCGAAGAGCACACAGGCTATTGCACCGCCTGCTACACCGGCAACTACCCAACGCAGTGGGTCGATGTGGAAGAGATTCTGCCCGCGACGGTAAGTTTGTAAGAGCCCCGGCGGGCCAAGGCTGGCAGAGCGAAGCCGGTAGGTCGGGGCGAGCGGGGTCTTAACCCTTGCCTACAGCGGCGGCAAAATCGACGGCGGGTTGCGGACTCAGAAAAGTCTCCACGGGATTTGCCGTCGGGCGGCCCAGCAGGTATCCCTGCACTTCGTTTGCTCCCAGTGCCGTGATAAGCTCCAATTGCTCGCGCGTTTCCACGCCTTCGACAATCACCCGCATCCCGATATTGTGAGCCAGAGCCACGAGCGTGCGAATCATGGATTCGCTCTCGGGCCGCTTGTCCAGATTCATCACAAACGATCTGTCGATCTTGAGCGCGTCGAAAGGCAACGACGGCAGGTAGCTGAGGCTGGAATACCCGGTGCCGAAATCGTCGATCGCCAGGCCGATGCCAAGCGCCCGGAGTCGGTTCATGGTCGCGGCTGTCGAGTGGGCCCCGCTCAGCATCACCGATTCCGTCAGTTCGATTTGCAGAAGTTCCGGCTTGAGCCCGGTCTGCTCGAGGATCGTGATGACTTCTTCCACGAATCCCTTGCGGCGGAACTGGATGCTGGAGACGTTCACGGCGACCTGAATCGGGTGGGGCATCAAGCTCTGCCAGCGCAGCGCCTCGGTGCAGGACTGCTCCATGATATAGGCGCCCAGGGCCGAAATCAGCCCGCTCTCTTCCGCGATGGGAATGAACTTGACCGGAGGGATTTGACCGAGAGTCGGGTTGTTCCAGCGGGCCAGCGCCTCGAAACGGACCAAACGGTGATTGGTCAACTCGAACTCCGGCTGATATTCCACGAAAATCTCGTGACGCGCGAGGGCTCCTCGCAACAGATTCTCCAGGCTCAGCCGCTCGCGCACCAGGGAGCCGATTTCGAGAGTAAAGCTCATCACACGATTCTTGCCCTCGCGTTTGGCCGCGTACATGGCGCTGTCGGCATGCTGGATCAATTCTTCGGCATCGCTTGCGTTCTCCGGAAAGATGCTGATGCCAATGCTTGCGCCGATGGCCAGATCGTGCCCTTCCACCCGGAAGGGATTGGAGAGTGAATTCAGCAGGTGTTCCGCCACCAGCGTCGCGTCCTCCTTCGCTTCCAGTCTGTCGAGTATCACGATGAATTCGTCTGAGCCGAGACGAGCCAGAACGTCTGTCGCGCGGACCCACGATCGCAGGCACGTGGCCACCTGGACCAGAAGCGCATCGCCGATCGGGTGGCCAAGACTGTCGTTGACCAGTTTGAATCCATCCAGATCGAGATAGAGCAGCGCAACCATGCTGGCATCTCTCTTGGCCCTCGCCAAAACGAAAGAGAGCTTGTCCATCAGAAGCCTGCGGTTCGGCAGGCCGGTAAGAGGATCGTTGAGCGACTCGAAGACCGCGGCGTCCTTCGCTCTCTGCAGTTCAGCCTGATTCTGCCTGAGTTGCGTGACATCGATGGCGGTCGTCTCATACAACACGCCTTCCGGAGTGTTCACGGGCGTGATGTTCTTCAGCACGTGGACTATGACGCCATCTTCCCGGCGCAGACTTGCCTCCCGATTGCTCAGCGCTTCGTCCCGAAGTGAGCCGCACAGCTCCTCCCGATGAACGGGGTCAACCTGAAAACTCCAGTACGAGCGTCCGATCGTCTCCTCGCGCGAGTGAAACCCAAGCAATCGCGCAAAGGCGATATTGCAGTCCACGATGGTGCCGTCGGGCCGCCAACTGAAGACCGCCGCGAGATTGCGCTCGAAGAGCCTCCGGTACTTCGTCTCCATGTGCAGTTCGTTTTCAAGCCGCGCGCGAAGGATGGCGGTTTGCCGGTGCACGGTGCGCCTCAGCAGCGTCACCCAGACGAGCGCCGCGATCACACACAAACCCATCCCGCCCAGGATGGCCAGCGCGCGCTTGAGCGTCAGCCAGCCATTGCCTCCGAGAGCCATGGCCCCCGGCGAATCGACCAAAACCAGAAGCTGCTCAGGCCACACCGAGGTCCCATGCTGGAGGACCGCAACTCCGGTCAACTCGAGAACGGAATCGCGCGGGAGGCTCATCATCTCGCGTGTGGCGTCGCTGCGCGGCAAAATCGCGGTAAAACTCTGCCCTCCATCTTCCAGATCATAGACAAACTCCGTTGCATTCGCCTGCTGACCGGTCAGGCGCCCCTTCAGGCGCACGCGCCTTCCATTGAAAGCGTGCTTGACGATCGCCGCGGCAGTCAGTTGAATCGGTGCGATGGCAACGGCGTGCGAAGGAACCGCGGCGCTGCGCACCATGGCATCCGACAACTCCAGGCCAAACTCTCCGTGACTCGGGAACCCAATCGCATCCACGGTATCCCCTACATGGACAGGGGCATTCTTCCCGGTTGCCACAAACACCATGCCCGAGCGGTCCTGGATGGAGAAGCGTCCTGGCGACTCCCATGTGACCGTGCCGCGCGCATGAACCTGGCCTACGAAGCGCTCGTCCGCTTCAGAGTCGCGCAGGTCGCCGATGGACATGGGCGACGCGGAGAAGGCGTTCGGCAAGGAAGGCGCTTCCACTTCGATTTCCTTCAGGCTGTTCACGAACAACTGCGCGGCTACCCGTTTGTTCGTGTCATCGATATGACGCCCTACGACCCCCGTCGCCCGTACCTTGGCGCCGACAAGGCTCTGCGCGGCCGGGCTGTCCGGCTGGTTGACGAACAACCAGACCAGTTTCTTCCCATCGAAGATGCGGTAGCAGACTCGATTCCAGTCCCCTTCGCAGGGATGCAGAAGGCCCTCGGTGACCACAAGGTTGCTTTCGTCTGCTCCACTGTCCAGTTCGGCGATGCTCTTGCGATCCGCTTTGGGCAGCGCTCCGCTGCCGAGAACGGCGATCCTCGGATGCACCATCGCGTCGCCGTTTTCATTCACACCCGATACGGCTCTTACGCGAATCCGCGTGCCCATCGCGTATACAGTGCTTGTGCCATGAGCGTCGATAAAGGTTGAGCCGGTTGCATCGCGCACAAAGAGCAGGCCCCACACCGGATCGGAATAGGTCACGACCACCTCGATGTCGATGGGATAGGCCTTCCTGGCCTCGGCCTTGGTCAGGGCAAAGACGTCCCTCACTGTGCTCAAGGTGCGTTGGCGCGCATGGGCAGTGTGCGCCTGCGAGAGGGCGAAAAGCGGAGAGAGGAGAAGCGCCAGGATGCAGGCTGGAGCCGAAACGCACAGAATTCGCCTCCCGCTTGCGGGCCTTCCCGTCTTCAAACGCATCTCACCAACCAGCCTTCCGTGTCCAACCGGGTCGCATTCTCTGCCTGCGTTGCCTTTCGTGGGGATCGTACAGGCTATATCGGCATTCAGCCCGGCCTTGTTAGCGGATAACCGCCAATGTGCGCCGCATCTCCGCTGAAAGGACAAGAAACCGGAAGGGTAGCCAGCGCTCCGTGCGAGACGCGGAACGCCGGCTCTGGCGATCTGCTCTATTCGTAGCTCAGTTCAAGGACGTTGATCGAATAGGGCGCGAAGCGTTGCTCGAACCTGGGGCCGGCAACCTCAATGCGCCGCTCGACCGGCGCAACGGCCTCGGGATTGGCAATGGTGTTGGTTGCGTTCGGCGTCTTGCCGCTCAAGGTAATCAGCGTCGCCTGCCGCTCAACCCGGCCCACGCCTTCGAGCGCGATGCCCAGGGGCAGCGCCTCCGACGACGCGTTCACCACCTTGACGAAAAGCTTGTGCAGCTTTGCGTCGCGCGTGACCGACGTGTAGACCCGCGGACCGGCATTTGCGAGCGTTCCGGCAACCAATTCGGTGCCCAAGTGACTAGCAAACAGCACCTGCGCCCAGTAGCTGGGCGATCCGTAGCTCGTGAGCGCGTCGTAGCCGATCAGGTCTGTCTCCCACTGCATTCCGCCGGGATTCACATTCACAAACAGCGGCGCGTAGCTGGCCATGACAATGAGATCGCTGTTGCGCTCCATGCCGGTCATCCAGGCCGCATCGCCCAGCGCCGCCTCCAGGTTGGGCGTCGGCTCTCCTTCGCGCGTCGCCCATTCGCCCACAAAGATCTTCGGCCCGTTGCGGTCGGCCTTGTCGTAGTGGCTGGCGTCAGCAAACGATTGCTCGGCGGCCATGTAAAAGTGCTCGTCGAGCACGTCCGGCTTCACGCTTTTTACCGGCGCCGTGGCAATCAACTGCAGATCGGGATAGCGTGCCTTGATCGCCTTGAAGTACTGTGCGTAGCGGCCTTCGTAGGAGCCGGACTTGTCGAACCAGTCCTCGTTGCCGATCTCGACATAATGCAGCGGAAATGGCGCCGGGTGCCCATTCCTTACGCGCTCGGCGCCCCACTTCGTGTTGGCGTCGCCGGTCACATACTCGATCTCGTCCAGCGCATCCTGGATGTACGGTTCCAGCGCCGGACCGGGCTCGACGTGCTCCTGGGCCATTGAATAGCCGGCATAGACCGCGAGCACCGGATCGATCTTCAGGTCCTCGCACCACTCCATGAATTCAAGCAGCCCCATGCCGTCCGACGAACGGTAGCGCCAGGGGCTGGGGTGCGTGGGACGGTCAACCCATGGGCCGATCGTTTTCTTCCACTCGAAGCGCTCGGCGATGTGGTCGCCCTCAAGATAATTTCCTCCCGGCAGGCGCAGGAATTTGGGATGCATTGCCGCCATCTTCTCCATCAGGTCGAGGCGGTTGCCGAAAGGGCGGTCGCGATAAGTCGGCGGGAAGAGCGAAACCAGGTCGAACCACACCGTCGCGGCACGCGGAATGGTCAGAATCAGGTGATTGTTCGCAGAGATCGGCACCTGCCCGGTCTTGAGCACAAAGGTGTACTGTTTCCACTCGCCGGTCAATCCGGTCACCGTCGCACGAGCCGCAATTGCGCCCGTCTGATCGTTCACTAGGCTCACGGTCACCGGAACGCCGGCTGTATCGCTTTTGGCATAGAAGGAACCTTGGTAGGCTGTCCGCGGCCGCGCCGGTATGCCCCAAAAGCCGTCGTTCTGGACGCCGGCCGGCGCAGTTTCGGTGGCCGCGGCCACACTGACTTTCAAACTGCGCGGCAATGCGGCGCTGGGGCCGGTTTTGTCGTCGACCGAAATCTTCACCTGGGAGTTGCCGCGCACGACCTGCGTCCAATGGGCAAGCGCCTGCCAGTCGCTGCCGATGGTGCGGTCGCGGACCAACTCAGGGTAGAGCCCGCCGTCGTAGGAGAAGTTGATTTCCTCGGTCATCAAACCATACAGCGTGGGACTGACCTTGGCGGTGGGGCGATCGGCCTGAATGGCCAGCGAGGGCGCCTGGGAAGTCAGGCTCAAGGGCAGCCAAAGAACGGCAAGCAGAGCGAGCACAAAAGATCGTTTACACATGGGAAGCCAGATTATCGCAGGCGCGCTGATCTGGCAAGGGGAAACGTTTACCGAATATCCGCTCCAGAGATACCATGCGGGTTATCAATCCCTTACCCGCGCTCAACTCCCCCGCGGACTACCGGTAGTTTCCGATCAGCACGAAGGGCGCCCAGTAGAACGGATGAGAATAAGCGGCGTCCTGCGGCGTGGAGCTGGCATCCGCTACGGCTTCCACGCCGCGTTCGCTGCCTGCCTTGGGCGACGCCGCGGGCCCGCGCAGGAGCGCAAGCTGCGCCTGGCGCAATGCCTCGGCCTTACCGCTGCCTGGATGCTTGACCCATCGGTCGTAGAAGTCGCTCATCAGCCGGCTGGTGCTGGCATCGTTCACGTCCCACAGCGTAGCCAGCACTGCCTCGGCATCTTTCTGCTGGGCAATCATGCCCAGGCTGTCCATCTCCAGGCCGTTTCTCGATGTATAGTCTTTCGCCGTGCTGCAAGCAGAGAGGGTCAGAAGCCGGGTGCCGTGAAAGGCCACTGCGGAGTTCTCCAATTCAGACAGGTTCCACGCATACCCCTTCGCTTCTCCGGCATCTGCTCCGCCGAGCATCAGATACGGTTCCTCGCCGCTGCCCGTCTCCATCACAAAATGGCTGGCAATATGCACCACGGAAAAGCTCTTGCCGGAACCCAGTTCGGCCTTCAGCGCGGCCAGCGTGAACTCGTCGTTGGGCAGCAGCTTGCCCTCCATGGGTCCATGCGATTCCGGCATGGCCGGGTCGTGAACCACGGCATCCAGCTCGGGCATCACGCCGGGCAGCGCCGGCAGTCCGCCATAGCTCTTCGAGAGTCCCATCGCCAGCACGCTGGGCGCGCTCCCGTTCCTCAGCGGCTCGTCTGTCATATGGCCATAACTCTCCGGCGTGAAGAGGACATTATTGAAGCGCTCGACCATATACTGCCGGCCGTCGTAGAGCGTAGCCATCGGCAGGTAGCGCAACGCGCCGTCCAAAGACCAGAGCAGCGTGGGGACGCGGCCCTCCACGTCAGCGGGCGTCTCCAGTGCTTTCAGTTCATCTTCCAGCGGAGCCACGATCATGGCGTATAACTGGGCCAACTGCGGCCTGGGATCGACGTTGCGCGCTCGAAGAATCTCCAGCGCCTCAAACGACTTGCCGCGTAACTCGGCAGGCGTGGCCTGTAACTCGATCTTCTTTCGCCCGCCGGCCGTCACCACGATCTCATAGGCCCTATTCTCCCCCAGCAACAAACGGATACCCATCACCCGCGGCCCGAGTTTCGCCAGCGTCTCTTTGAGATAACTCGGCACAGAGTTATCGTCTTCTGAAGTGCTGTCCGCCCGCGCCGCGCCGCTCTTCCGCTCCAGCACCGGATAGATTCTGGCGACAAAGAAGGAGAGTATCGCCGCGTTCTCCCGCTCCATGGCTTCGTTCAAGCTCTTCAGACGGACATCTTCCTCGGCCGTGCGCGTCGTCTTGGCCTGCAAGCCGACAGCCTCTGTGCTGAGCTGCTCGAAGGCCAGCGCCATCTTCTCCAGCTCCGCCATTTCGTTCTGCGCCTTCTGCTGCGCGGCGGTCAGCTTGAGCGGCGCGGCCTTGCGCGCAGCATCCGCGGAGGCGCCGCGCACAATGTCTTTCAACTCCTGTTCCTTGAGAAGATCGAGGATCTCCTCGGCTTCGCCGAGCCGTCCCGCTTCGACCAGCAACTCTGCCAACACGCGATAGGTTGCCGACTTCGATTGCGCGAACCCTGCTTGCAGATCCTTGTCCATCCCCGCAATGTTCTTGCGAATCTGCTGGTAGGCGTTCACCGCATCCATCCCGAAGAAAATCGCTTCTTCCGGTAGATGCTGATCGCGGAAGCCGATCATCAGCGTGGTTTCAATTCCGCCCTGGATCTCCGGATCGCCCGCGGCCTTGGCCAAAGACAATGCCGCCAGTTCGTTGGCCAGCGCTTTCTCCTTCTCCTTCCGCTCCGAGTAAGCCCAGCCGATGGTCATCAGCGCCAGCGCTTCGCCGCGCTGGTCTTCTACCTCGCGCCAGATGGGCAATGCCTGGCTGTCGAACTCCAGCGCCTTGTCCGCATCTCCCAAGTTGGAATAATCCCGGCCCATATTGTTCAGCGTCATTGCTTCGCCGCGCCGGTTCCCTGTCTCGCGCCAGATGGGCAGCGCTTGCGCGCAATACTCCAATGCCTTGCGCGCCTGACCCATGTCGGCATAAGCCCGGCCGATATCGTTCAGAGCCAGCGCTTCCCCGCTGCGGCCTCCTGCTTCGCGCCAGATGGGCAGCGCCTGGTTGTAGTAGTCCAGCGCCGACTGCTGCTGCCCCAGGTCGCGGTAGAGCCGGCCCATGTTGTTCAACGTCAGCGCCTCGCCCTGAGGGTTTCCGGTCGCTCGCCAGATCGCGAGCGCCCGGTTGAAGGCTTCCAGCGACTTTTGCTTTTGTCCCTGATCCGCATACGCCCTGCCCATATGGTCGAGCGTCAACGCCTCGCCGTCCTGCTCTCCCACTTCCCGCCAGATGGGCAGCGCCTGGTTGAAGTCGTTGAACGCCTCCATCTCCTGGCCCATCGCGGAGTACGTTTCTCCCAGACTGTCCAGCGTGCTAGCTTCGCCACCGCGGTTGCCCAACCCGCGAAAGATGGGCAATGCCTGGTTGAGCAAATCCAGCGCCTTCTGCCTCTGCCCCAGATTGTTGTACGTTCTGCCCAGGTTGTTCAGCGTGGTTGCCTCGCCTAGGCGGCCGCCCAACTCGCGCCAGACGGGCAGCACCCGATTGAACAGCTCCAGCGCCCGCTGCTCCTGCCCGATATCGGAATAAATCCTGCCAAGAATGCCTTCGGTCAAAGCCTCGGCGCCGCGGGCGCCTGCACTCTGTTCGAGGAGGAGTGCCTGGTTGCAGTCCTCCAGCGCCTTTTGCATCTTTCCCGTCTGCCGGTACAGGGAGCCAAGAGTATTCAACTCGCTGACCACAACTCTCAATTGAATCGCCGCGCGTGCATCCGCCAGCTTTCGCTCGTGCTGGGCGATCTGGTCCTGAAGAACGGAACTCTGCGCGGGCGCAAGAGAGGGCTGCGCGAGGCCGGCTGCCGCCAGCATCCCTATGCACAGACAAGTCACAACGCGGATTCTCTGCGCCGGATTCAAATTGCTCACTTCTTGGTTTCGCTTCCTTTCGAACCGCTCTTCTTTGCACCGCTTTTGCTGGCGGATGAGGAACTCTCCGCGCTTCCGGCGGCCGCAGGCTTGCTCGCAAACGAGGCATCGAGCGGCTGCACGCTCACGCGCATTGAAGCGTAGGTGATACCCGGAACGGCGCTCTGCGCACGGGTTTGCAGCGGTAGATTCGGGTCGGCGTCCTTCTGGACCAGATAGCCCTGCACCAGGTCCAGATTCGGCAACTCCTTCGCCAGCTCGTCGGTATGCTCCTGCGGCAGCATCAGATAGTCGCCGGAGAGCAAGCCGATATAGCGGTCTTCGCGATCGGGATCGTTCATCGCCTGCTGCGTGGCCACGGCGGTAGTCAAATTGCCAGCCATGATAAACCGGGTGCGGTCTTCCCAGTAGCTCAGCGCCTCGGTGAAAGCGCTGAGCGCCGGCACGCTGATGGCCGGCAGAGCTACCAGAGGAACGGCTATCTTGGCTCCCTGGATCATGACATTGAGCGCCTTCACAAACACTGAGGTCGTTGCAGCCTTTGAAACATTCACCGCCAGCTTTCCCGTACCCCGCGTGAGCAGGATCTTGCTGGTCCCCTGCGTCGCCTGCGCCGTTTTGAAGCCGAGCTGGTCGAGCGACACCTTGCCTGCCTTGTCGGGCTGCAGCGATGCAATCGCCGTCCATGCCAACGGAGCGATGATGTTCATGTACGGATGAATCTGGGTGGTGTCCACGCGAAGCTGCGCCGCCCGCACGTTGGCTTCGCCGCCGCCGGTGGCGGGACGGTATTGCGAGAGAGCGATGCTGACAGCCACGTCGCCGTCGTGGTCCAGCAATTCCTCCTTGTCAATGTCCGTGGCATAGCGCAGGCGCTTCGCGTCGCTCTTGTAATGCAGATACTGCGTCTCCGCGGCGGGATCGGGAAGCTGGTCCTTCGGCCCGCGCGAGGCCGCCTTCTGTCCATAGTTGTGGCTGTATGGGTTGACGGAATCGAAGAATCCGTTCCAGAAGTCGTAGGAGTCGTGTGGCGTATCTTCCGCGGGGGCCTGTGGAGCGGCGGCTTGTGCGGCGGCTAACTCAGGCAGAAGAGCGGTCAAAAGGCCGAGAGCGGAGGCATCGGCAAAGAAACGGCGGCGGGAAACGGACATGGTCTTTCTCCTTCAGCACTTCGTGAAGATCGTCGGGCGGCTTGGTTCGCCGCGGTGCAAATATGTTGGGCTCATTGTGCAGCGTCCTTTGGAATGCTGCGCAGCGTCGTCAGGCCGATCCCCCAGTTGGTCGGCACTTCTTCTGTGAAGCCGCGCGTGCCGGCGCTGGCGCCGACGAGCAGCTTTTGTAAGGGCGATTCCGCTCCCCGCGCACCGCGCGACGCGGCGCCTTCAAAGTTCAGCGCATAAGGGTCCGGAAGCGGTTGTGCAGTGCTCAGCAGAATCAGCGTATCCACGCCGTAGGGCGGGCCAATGCGCAGCGTGCGAGCGCCGCGCAAGACAAACTGCCGGCCGGTGTCGGCGGCGTTGGGAAACTGATTTTCAGCGTAGTCGAGCGGATAGAGCAGTGTGCCTTTGCCATGGCAGTCGATGTCGAGAACATAGACCCAGCGCTTCTCGATCACCCGGTCTTCGGACTGCAAGGCCAGCTTGAGCAGGTCGCCCTGGCGCGCCGCCTGATCGGCGGCAAGCGGCGTCTCACCCGATGCGCGCACCAGGGCCAGGGTGTAGTAGTTGGCCGTGGATGCGTCGGCGGGGCTATCGGCCAGTTCCAGCCAGCCGTGAACCTTGGCCAGCAGCAATGCGAATTTGTTCAGCGCCGCACCGCCCTCTTCCACAACACTCGCGTCGGCAATCGCCACCCAGTCGCTGCGCACCGGATACTGCGATGTAGCGGAACAGCCCGGACTGTGATCCGCCGAAACAGGTGTCCGCGGGCCGGCCGCAAGTTCGAGCTTGTGGAACCAGGCATAGGCAGGCCCATCCGCGGTGAGCGTACCGGTAAGGGCGTAGTGTGCGCCGGCCAGATCGGGCGCGGCCTGGACGGCGCTGGTGCGGTCTCCCAGAGTTAGCTTGGCGGCTAACTCCCGCGACGGCGGAAGGTTGGCCCAGAGCTTTGCGCCGGCGGGAAGATGTTGTTTCAGCACGGCCGCAGTCAGCTGCGCGCCGAGGCTGACAGGAGCAGGTGCGCCAGTTCGCTGCACTGTCCAGTCCGATCCGTCCCAGCAGAGGATATGCGTCCACGATTCCTCGGCGGGATCGCTGACGGTCGAGACTCCGGCGGCACGAATCTGCGCTGCCGCGGCAAGAATGTCGCTTTCAGAAAGATTGGAAGGCCAAAGCCAGACCTTCAGCGGCGCCGATTCCGCAGGCAGCCATTTTGTCAGTTCGAAGACTTCGCCGGGAGCCACCTTCGCGCCGGGCGGACTGATGACCGTGGCCGAGGAGCGCGCAATACCCTCGATATTGGCCACGCGCAGCTTGACGATCTGGCCCTTGCCGCTCGCTGCGATCGAGGTGAATTCGCTGCCAACTCCGATGCCGGAGACGCGGCCGATATCCAGCCACGCGCTACCGTCCTCATCGGTCTTGAGCACAGCCGCGCGCACTTTTCCTGGGTCCGCTGCCGCGCCGCCGAAAAGCGGCTGCTGGCGGCGTGCCTCAGTCGCATCGAGATCCGGCTCCTGATCGGGAACGCCATCGCCTTCGAGCACGGCTTTCACGCGCTGATAGAGAACCGATGCCGGAGTGGCCGCCGGCAGCGCCTCGAGCGCATCGATCAGCGCCGCGGTAAACGCTCCATGCGCCTCAGTTGTCGCGCCGGCCAAGGGCATCTCCTTCGCCGTCTGGTCCTGCTGCGCGGCGCTGAAGACCAGCGCCGGATTGTCTGCCCGCTGCGTGGGCGCCGGCCGCGGATCTCCGTTCGCAAGCGCATCGGGAGGCTCGGCAATATCGCGCGGGTCGAAGGCCAGCGAACGCGCCCGGTACGCCGGCCCGATGCCGCGGCTCATGCCGCCGCTGTGGCAACTGTCGAAAATCGCCGTGAGATGAATGCCTTTGTCCAGGGCCGCCTGGAAGATGCGGGTCATCTCGCGGTCGCGCACATCGTAGCCGCCCTTGTAGGCGTCGGCGGGAACCAGCGTGCTGTCTGCATGAACAGACTGGCCGTTCACCAGCACCGTCAGCTTGTTTCCTTTGCTGTTCACGCGCAGCGAGCCGTGGCTGGCGTCATAAAAAACCACCGTGTCGCCCCGCTGCGGAGTATCCACGAGATACTTCCGCATGGCTGCCAGGATGCCATCGCGATCGGTCTGTTCTGCCGGCAGGACGATCGCTCCGGGCAGCGGCCGCGCCGGCGCGGGATTGGTCAGCAAAACCACCTGGCCGGCCGGAAAAGCAAATTTGGGACTGGTAAGCAGGTCGGCCATCGCCTGGGCATCGTTGACCGCGCCGCCGAGATTCTCGAAGCGGCCCAGTTCGCAGCGGCCATAGGTGCATCCGGCAGGGTGTTGCGCCTGGGTTCCCGCAGGCTGATAGGTATCGATGCCGATCAGCAAGGCCCACTGAGTCTGTGCCGCGGCCTGCGTACCGAAGGGCATGCTGAACAAGGCGGAAAGAGCGGCAACGTACACTTTCATATTCACTTCCATTAGCTTCGAAACTGGAATTGCCGTAAAGTTGCGCCGCAAAACTCAAATCGCCATAGAGTATATCGTTCCGGCAATGCCACGCGCGGATGCTGTTGGTTGCAACTCGCCGTCAGGAAGACAAAGCGCCGCGTTTCAAAGAGTGTGCGGCTTTTTTCCCCACGTCCTCGACAGCGAGTACGGCTGGCCGCGGGTCCGGCCAAAAACCAAAACAGAATTCGTCTGGAACCCGCATGGCAACGCAAGCGGAGGTCTGGCAAAAGGCGAGTTCGCACAAATTGGCGCGATGCGGTTCAGCGGAAAGTGAGATGGGAGGGAGGATTCGAAACGGGAGCCGCAGTCTGAGCACGATGGGGATCGAATGAGCATTCGTTCTGCGCGAACACAGGCGCAAGAACTTCCGCAATCGCCATTTTCTTGAGTGTTTGGGAGGGGTAAAAGCGGTCTAAGTTATTGATTTATTTGGCTCCTCAGGTAGGACTCGAACCTACAACCCTTCGGTTAACAGCCGAATGCTCTGCCATTGAGCTACTGAGGAGTGTCGTGCGTTGAAATCTCCACTACCAAGGTAGCAGAGAGTGCGAGGCGCGTCAAAAATCCGCGAATTTTGGACATCTGGTTTGTTTGCCGGCCCTGCGGAGCCGAGATGCGCCGGCAATGGAGGCGGGCATGGCCGGCGCAGAGGCGGGCATGAAGTCGAGTGCGGAGAGCGTCCGCAAGATACCATAGGGTTATCCCATCAGGAGGCCCAATGTCCCGGATTTCACGGCTCGACCGTAGCCAGGTGACCTCGGAAATCGCTGCGCTCTACGACAAAGCTTTTGCCCAGCGCGGCAATGTGCCCAACATGTTCCGGGTCATGGCTCACCGGCCCGAGATTTTCGCTACCATGCAGGCGCACTTCGGCGCGGTGCTCAATACCGGCACGGTCCCGACCCGGCTGAAGGAGCTGATTATCGTCCGCACCAGCCAAGTCAATGAGACGCCCTATTGCCTGGCCAGCCATACCATCCTGGCCAAAAAGCTGGGCTGGACCGACGACCAACTGGCTCACTTGGCCGATTGGCCCAAGCGTCCGGATTTTACCCCCGCCGAAAAGGCCGCTCTGCAGCTCGCCGAGGCCGTCACCCGTGACGCAAACTCCGTCAGCGACGAACAGTTCGCCGAGTTGCGCGGCTTCTACTCCGAAGGCGAAATTGTCGAGCTGCTCTGCGCCATCGGCCTCTTCAATTACTTCAATCGCTTTAACAACGCCCTCCGAATGGAGCCGACCAAGCCCGGCGAGGGCGGCTGCGCGGCGCCGCCGGCCGAAACCGCGGCGGCGTGTTGAATGCGATCCTGTCTGGCGAAACGAACGGCCGGTTTCGCCGGATCGGGCAATCGGAATCCATCCGCCGGCGAATGATTCGCTTGAAAGACCTGGGTTTGAACCACCAATGAACAACTTGATCCGACAAAAAAGGAGTTCCACGCACCGATGAAACTGAAATTGCCCGCCGGTTCATTCCGAGCCTATCTCTTCGACTGCGACGGCACCATTGCCGATTCGATGCCGCTGCACTATATCGCCTGGAAGAAGGCGCTCGCGGAATGGAACTGCGAATATGAGGAGTCTCTCTTCTATTCCTGGGGCGGCAGGCCCGTCCGGGAGATTATCGCCGCCCTCAACGAGCGCAACGGGCTCAACATGCCGGTCGAAGCCCTTGCCGCCCGGAAGGAGCGCCTCTACCTCGAGCAGCTCCCGCAGCTTAAGGCCATCCCGGAAGTGCTGGAGCACATCGAGACTGCGCACGGAAAGATTCCCATCGCCGTCGTCTCGGGCAGCAGGCGCGAGTCGGTCGAGGGTTCCTTGAAGGTGCTCGGTCTGCTCGACAAATTCGATACCATTGTGGCCGCGGAAGACTACAAGAACGGCAAACCGGCGCCGGACGCCTTTCTGCTTGCCGCCGCACGGCTCGGAGTGGCTCCGAAAGATTGCCTGGTCTTTGAGGACACCGCATTGGGCATCCAGGCCGCAACCGCTGCCGGAATGGCTTCTGTCATGGTTCCCTTCATCCTGCACAGAAACTGAGGAACCGCGGCCTTCCGCAAACCGTATTCCTCCAAGTGGAAGAAGACCAAGCGCCCGGGGGTGGTATGCCATCGATCGAACCCGTGCAGAATCCTGGGCACCGCGACGCCCAAGGCCGGACTGAGTGGGCGGCTTTGCTGGGCATCGCCGCCGCAGTCGCGCTCCTCCACCTGCTCACCAACAATCGCTACGGCTTCCACCGCGACGAATTGCAGTTCCTGAGCGATGCCCGGCATCTGGACTGGGGATTCGTGGCCTATCCGCCGCTGACTCCGTTTCTGGAACGCATCGGCCTGGGCATCTTCGGCCTTTCGCTGGTGGGGCTGCGGCTCTTCTCTGTCCTCGCGCAATCGGTCGCCATTGTTGTCACCGGCCTGATGGCGCGGGAACTGGGCGGCAGGCGTCTGGCCCAGGTCACCGCGGCTCTCGCGGTTGCCCTTTCGCCGCTGCCACTGTTCGAAGGTACCGAGTTCCAGTACACCACCTTCGATTACCTGTGGTGGGTGCTGATCGCCTACTTTACAATTCGTCTGCTGCGAACAGAGAACCCGCGCTTTTCGCTGGCCATCGGCGCCGTCGTTGGCCTGGGACTGCTCACCAAATACGCCATCGTCTTTTTCATCGCCGGGATTCTCGGCGGGCTTGTGCTGTCGCGTGCGCGCCGCTACCTTTTGAGCGGCTGGTTCTGGGGCGGCATCGCCCTGGCCCTGCTGATCTTTCTGCCCAACTTCCTCTGGCTTGTCCGCCACGATTTCATCTCCTACCAGTTTCTCCAGCACATCCATGTGCGCGACGTAGGCGAAGGCCGCGCGGATGGCTTCCTGCCCGACCAGTTCCTGATCTGCGCCAACGCCTTCGCCGCGTGTTTATGGCTCGCCGGCCTGGTGTGTTTCCTGCGCGACCGCCGCTACCGGATGCTGACCTGGATGTACCTGATCCCGCTGGCGCTGTTTTTCTTCGCCAAAGGCCGGGGCTACTACGTGGCCGGAGCCTATCCCATGCTGCTGGCCATGGGCTCTGCCGCGGGCGAGCGCTGGGTCGCGACTCTGCCCAAGCTGGGCCGGCGAACGGTTGAAGCCGTTTTCTTCGCCGGGCTCGCGGTCTGCGGGGCCTACATCTGCGCGCGGATTCTTCCGCTCCAGAGCAGCGGTCCACTGCGGGATTTTGCGCTCGGCAAAAACGGCGACCTGCGCGAGGAGATCGGCTGGAACGAACTGGTGAAGACCGTCGCCGGTATCCGCGATTCCCTGCCCCCGGAGCAGCAGTCGAACTTGGGCGTGGTGGTGGGCAACTACGGCGAGCAGGGCGCAATCGAGATGCTGGGACCGGCCTACCACCTGCCCCCGCCCATCAGCCTGACCAACTCCGCCTGGTTGCGCGGTTATCCTGAGCCGCCGCCCACGACGCTGATCGTGGTGGGCGTTACCCGCGATTGGGTCGGCAGAATCTTCACTGGCTGCCGGCTAGCCGGGCACAATGGCAACTCCGAAGGCGTACAGAACGAAGAGAGCCAGTACCACCCCGACATCTTTGTCTGCGGCAGCCCGCGCCTGTCCTGGCCGGATTTCTGGAAGAAATACCAGTCCTTCGGTTGAGACGGACAGCGTTGTTCAATACAGCAAAACCGCCACGCGATACGCCGTAAACGAGCCTTGCAGGTCCTGCGCCGGGCAATTGCCCACGGCGGCCTGGCGATACTTGCCCGTGCCCAGGCGGTCGGCCAGCGCCTGTGGCAAATGGGTAAGGTCGGAATCCTGCCAGCGCATGACAAAGCGCGGCTGCATTGCGGCCGAGGAGCCGGGCAGCCCACGATCCGTGGCACAGGCAGCTCGCGCCTGCGCGGGATCGCTGGCGATCGCCACTCCACGCACACGGATCAGTTCGGCGACCTGCGCCTCAATCTGCGCCCGCATCAGCGGCTGCACGACGCGCGCGTAGTCGGCCACGGCATAGAGTACGCCGCGGCTGGCCACCACGGCGATTCCGGCGCGGTCCACATCGGGATTCAGCAGGTTGGTGCGATGTCCCGGCGAGTGCATCCACGCGTCGTGAATCGCGGGCGGCGTGGGACCGATGGCTACGTTCTCTTCGATCAGGCTGAAGTGCGCGCCCGCCTGCCCGGCTCGCGCCGCCAGATCCGGCTCACCGCCATATTGATGGGAGATCGGTCCCTCCGCGGCCATGCGCAGGCAGTGCTGGCGTGCGGCCGTGGCCAGTCCGGCGTCCCAGCGCAGCGGCCCGGCGCCCGCGGCGGCGCGAGCCTCATTGGCCAGCGCAAGCAACTGCTCCGCCTCGATCTGGAGCACCGGGTGTCTTGAGCCCTGCGCATTCTGCGCGAAGGACGCCTCGGTTGCAATCAGGGGCGTAACCAGCGACAGACACAGAATCAATCCCTTCAGTATGCGCATACTTGATTAAACCCCGCCGGGCAGCGGGTGTCGCGGTATTCTTGCTGTGCCCATGTCTTTTTCCCTCACCATTGCACTCCGCCGCACCGGCCATCGCATCCGCCGCCAGCCGCTGGCCCTGGCGGGCGCCCTGCTCTTGTCCGCCTTCGTTCTCGCCGGGCTAACCGCACCCTGGATCGCGCCGCATAGCCCCGCATCGATCGACCTCCTGCACCGCCTCGAAGGTCCCTCCGCCGCACATTGGGCCGGAACCGACGAGTTGGGCCGCGACACGCTCTCGCGCCTCATGTGGGGCGCGCGGCTTTCGCTGGCTGTCTCGGTCAGCGTGGTCACGGTTTCGCTGGCCTTGGGGCTGGCCGTGGGAGGCCTTGCCGGCTATCTCGGCGGCTGGATCGATACCGCGCTGACCACCTTCGCCATGAACACCTTTCTGGCCCTCCCCGGCATTCTGCTGGCCATCGCCTTTGCCGCATTCCTGGGCCCTGGATTTATCAATCTCGTGCTGGCGCTGGCCATCGGCGGCTGGGCCGGCTATGCCCGCCTGGTCCGCGCGCAAGTGATGGCCGTGCGCGACCGCGAGTACGTCGATGCGGCCCGCGCCCTGGGCGCCAGCGGCCTGCGCATCTTCTTTCGCCACATACTTCCGAATATTGTCCAACCCATCCTGGTGCAGGCGGCCATCGGCATGGCCGGAGTGATTCTGGCCGAGGCCACGCTCTCGTTTCTGGGCCTGGGCATTCCTGCGCCCGCGCCCAGTTGGGGCGCCATGCTCAACGACGCCCGGCTGCACCTCTTCGACTCGCCCCACATGGTGCTCTTTCCCGCCGCGGCCGTCGCCGGCGCCGTCCTCGGCTTCAACTTTCTCGGCGACGCCTTGCGCGACCAACTGGACCCGCGCACGCGGCTGGAGATGGGCCTCTGATCGGGCCGTCGCTCCTCGGCATGACAAGAAAGGCCGCTCCGTGTGGAGCGGCCTTTTCCTGTTTGTGAATCTTCGATCTGTTATGCCGGAGAAGGCGAACCCTCGGGGTAGCTGGGACCGCCGCGGCTCTCGGGCTTGAGCACCTGCTGCGTGCTTCCGCTGCCCGTATCGCTGGGCGAGGCCAGGATGGAGCGAAGCGGCGGCAGTTCCGTGCCTTCGATCAGCATCTTCACCTCTTCGGCGTCGATGGTTTCGCGCTCCAGCAGCGCCGCGGCAATGCGATGCATTGCATCCGCGTTCGATTCCACGATCGTATGCGCCGATTGATACGCCTCGTCAATCAGGCGGCGCACTTCGAGGTCGATCTGCCGGGCGGTTTCCTCGCTGAAGTCGCGATGCTGCGCGATCTCGCGGCCCAGGAAGATCTGCTCCTCCTTCTTGCCGAAGGTGAGCGGACCCAGCCGGCTCATGCCATACTCGCAGACCATGCGCCGGGCCAGATCTGTTGCGCTTTCAATGTCGCTGCCCGCGCCCGTAGACATTTGGTTGAGGAAGATCTCCTCCGCCACGCGCCCGCCATACGAAATAGCCAGGTTCGCTTCCAGGTATTCCCGCGTGTAGTTGTGCCGGTCGCCGGGCAAAAAGACCGTGACGCCCAGGGCCATGCCGCGCGGAATGATGGTGACCTTGTGGATCGGGTCGGAGTGCACATGCTTGAACGACACCAGCGCATGGCCCGCCTCGTGATAGGCCGTCACCCGTTTCTCTTCGTCGGTCAGCAGCATCGACTTGCGCTCGGCGCCCATCAGAACCTTGTCCTTGGCGACCTCGCAGTCGTACATCGTGACCTGCTTGCGATTCATGCGGGCAGCGCTGAGCGCGGCCTCATTCACCATGTTGGCCAGGTCGGCGCCGCTGAAGCCCGGTGTTCCGCGGGACAGCACATTCAGGTTCACGTCGTCGGCGACGGGAACCTTCTTCACGTGCACGCGCAGGATTTCTTCGCGGCCGCGCACGTCGGGCAGTCCCACCACCACACGGCGGTCGAAGCGGCCGGGCCGCAGCAGCGCCGGGTCCAGCACGTCGGGCCGGTTGGTGGCGGCCACCAGAATTACACCGTCGTTGGATTCAAATCCGTCCATCTCCACGAGCAGTTGATTCAGCGTCTGCTCGCGCTCATCGTGTCCGCCGCCCAGGCCAGCACCGCGATGGCGGCCCACGGCGTCGATTTCGTCGATGAAGATGATGCAAGGCGCGTTCTTCTTGCCCTGCTCAAAGAGGTCACGCACGCGGCTTGCGCCCACGCCGACGAACATCTCCACAAAGTCGGAGCCGGAGATCGAGAAGAAGGGCACATTGGCTTCGCCGGCCACGGCGCGCGCCAGCAGAGTCTTGCCCGTTCCCGGAGGCCCAACCAGGAGCACGCCCTTGGGAATACGGCCTCCGAGCTTCTGGAACTTCTGCGGCTCGCGCAGATATTCGATGATCTCCTTCAGCTCTTCCTTGGCCTCGTCCACACCGGCCACGTCCTTGAAGGTGACCTTCTTCTGCTGCATCGAAAGCAGCCGCGCCCGGCTCTTGCCAAACGACAAAGCCTTGTTGCCCCCCGACTGCATCTGCCGCAGCATGAAGAACCAGATCGCGCCCAGCAGAACGAGCGGACCCACATTGATCAGGATCGGAATCAGCAGATTGTTCTGCGGCTCCTTGATCGAGAAGGAGATCTTTGCCGCGTGCAGTTCCTTGGTCAAGCTGTCGGTGCTGTTCGCGGAAATCTTGGTATGGAACTCATCCTTCGAGTTCTTGAGGTGGCCGGTCAGTTCGGTCCCTTGGATGGTGACATCCTGCACCTGCGTCGGTGTCGCTTCGATCTTGTCCAGCAGATCGGAGTAGCCGATATCCGTGGGTTTACCCATGCTTCCGCCCCTCTGCACCACACCCCAGAGAAGCATGAGACAGATCAGGATAAAGACCCAGAAGATGAGCGTTTTAACGGTCGAATTCACCAGGACCCCTCTTTCCCGGCGGGTGAGAAGCCGCTGAGAGGGCCTCCAACACCGCCTACATCACCTTTTGGACGTTTGTCGCTTCCTTGAAGTCGCAGAAAGTACACAAACCCTTTGCGGCAGACACGAGTATCCTGCCGCTTGGATGAGCAGTATCTCCGATTGTACTCCCAACTTGGAAAATCCTGGAACATTCCGGGAGCCGATTCCCCCGGCATCCGGGCCCCTTACCCTTGCTTCGCGGCATCCTTCAAAGCAGACTCCCCGGCCGGGCCATTGCCCTCGCCGCTCAGGCTCGTTGCAACCACCCCGAATCCCCGCTCCGGCTCCAATTCCACGCCTTTCATCCACACGATGCGGCCCTCCACTTCCAGCACCGGCCAAAGGCTCCGGCCGCTGCCCGTAACCCGCAGCCGCTCCAGCACTTCCTTCACCTTGCGCGGCCCGCTCGAGTAGCGCAGCCGCACCCGGTCGCCCGGCCGCCAGTTGCGCAAAGTGGCCACCAGGCCGGGACCGGTCGCCTGCCCCTCGGCCATCGGAGAAGGGGTGGAGGCCGCAATCCGCAGCCGCAGCCCGAAGAACGGAGCCGAAATCTCGCCGGGAATCGGTCCGCTGTACTCGGGAACCGGCCCCGCTGAGCGCTCCGCCGCTGCCATCGCCGGCCCCACCGCCAGACGCACTTCGCGCTGCGTTCGCTCGGCCCGCAGCCCCTGGGCCAACTCCCTCTTTTGCCCGGCCCGGCCGGTCAGCGCCAGCGCCCGCAGCGCCTCCGTCGAGGCAAAATCGAGCGCCGAGCCCAACTGGCCTGCTGCATAACGAAGCAGCCGCCGCTGCACGGCCGGGGCCAGCGCGGCCAGACGCGTCACATCCAGAGCCAGGCCGTTTCCGGCGGCGCGGCCTCCGCCCCGCACCGGACGGCCCGGCAGCAAAAACTGCGGCGCCAGTCTGGCCACCTCCGCCTGCCACCAGGCCTCCTCGTCGCGAGCCAGCGCGGCCATCTGCGCCAGGTGCTCGCGCAACCGCGGATTCCAGCCCTCCAGCAGCGGCAGCAATTCGTGGCGGATGCGGTTGCGGGTGAAGGTCAGGTGACGGTTCGACGAGTCCTCGCGCCAGCACTGCCCTAATCCGTTCAGATAAGCCTCCACCTCCGCCCGCGTCGTCGCCAGCAGCGGACGCAGAATCCGCCCCTCTGGAAACTCCACTGTCGGGTGAATGCCGGAGAACCCTTCGGTCCATGCGCCGCGCAGAAACTTGGCCAGCACGGTTTCGGCCTGATCGTCGCGGGTGTGCGCCGTAGCCACGGCCTCCACTTCGCCCGAAGCCATCAGCTCCCGGAACCAGCCGTAGCGCAGCCGCCGCGCCGCCTCTTCAAGGGTCTCGCCCTTCGCGCTCGCTTCTGCCGCGGCGTCGACCCGCGCCTCGTGAAACGGCAAGTCCAGCTCGGCAGCCAGCGCGCGGGAAAACTCCAGGTCGGCTTCGGCCTCTTCGCCGCGCAAACCGTGGTGTAGGTGCGCTCCATGCAGCACCAGCCCCAACTCCCCGCTCCGCTCCTTGAGCGCCCGCAGCAGGGCCACGGAGTCGGCGCCGCCCGAGAGGCCCACGCCCAGCCGCTGACCCGGCTTGAGCAGCGTGGTATCGATCGCCAGCGTCAGTGGTGTTGGGCGCATCCCAAAATGATAAGCGGGATGCCCCAGGTTCGGCGCAGTACTCGACTGATTGTCCGTCTGGATTGCTATAACTACATTCTTTTATGGCGGGGGCCCCAGGTCCCGCATACGGAACCTGGTAGAGTACGAATTCATAATGTCAAAGCGCGAGCCGCCGTCATGTCAGCACAGCCAGGTCCGCCGATCCCACCGTTCCGAAAACCCGGCGGTAGCGCGCAATCTCGTCCGCGACTCCCAGCGCCTTGCGGTAGTTATCTGAAAGCTTCACCGCCGGCACTCCCTCCACATCGGTCAGCTTGCACACCAGGCTCACCGGATTGAAACCGTCGTCGCCCTGCGGATTGCAGTTGCGGAAATCGTTGGTCAGGAATGTGCCCCAACCCACGCTGAAGCGAATCCGCCGGTCGGGAACCCATTTTTTTGTATCCAGAAAGTCGCTGGCCCGCTGAAAATCCCCTGGCGCTGCGCCGTTGCGCATCGTCCCGGCAAAGTAGGCGTGCAGGCCCAGAATCTGCTCCACATCCAGCGCATCGGAGGCGATTAGCCGCTTCTGCCGCGGATCGCGCCCGCGCCGCTCCAGCCACGCAATGTATTCGTCCCCGGCCACATACGGGTCTTTGCTATCCATGCGCTGCCCCGTCCAGTCCGCCACCCAGTCCGGCGCATGCTCAAGAAACTGCGTCGTCCCATAGGTGTCCGGAAGCACAATCAGCAACTCGCCCTGATAACTCTTCTGCCATAACTCGAGCAAGCGGTATTGCGCCGTCCGCAACTCCTCGTCGTTCGTCGCCATCGCCGCCAGCGCCATGGGCAATTCGTGCCCGTTGGTGCCCATCGCTTCCAGGTCGTGCTTGTAGGCCAGATAGGCATTCGAGCTGCCGGCAAAGCTGTCGCCCAGCACATCGCTCATGGCCTTGACCACATACTCATGCCACAGAAAGCTGTGCCGCCGCCGGGTTCCAAAGTCGCTGATGCTCAGCCGGGGAACTCCGCGCAGCCGCTCCATCTTCTCCCACAGTTTGGTCTTGGCCCGCGCATAGAGAATGTCCAGCTCGAACTCGCTCAGGCGCTTCAGGCTGGCACGCGTCTTCAGTTCGTCGATCGCCGAGAGCGCATAGATCTCCCACATCGTCGTCTCGGCCCAGAGGCCGTGAAAGCTCAGCGAAAGCTGCCCGTCCCGCACCGACAAATCGAAATCGGAGAGCCTGAAATCGCGCTCCAGCCACTCCAGAAATGCCTGTTCGAAGATGCCCCGCCGCCCATAGAACGAATTGCCCGCCAGCCAGATCAGTTCGGACTTGTGAAAGCGCAGCTTTCTTGTCGCCTCCAGTTGCTCCCGCAACTGCTCTTCGTCCACCATCTCGCCCAGGCGCACCGCCGCGGTGCGATTGAGCAGCGTAAAGGAGGCATGGGTCGCGGGAAAGTTCTTCCAGATGAACTGGAGCATCAGCAGCTTGTAGAAATCGGTATCCAGCAGGGAACGGGTAATGGGGTCCAGTTCCCAGTTATGGTCGTGCGCGCGCCTGGCGAGATTGACAATCACGTGTAACTCCACTTTAACGGATTGCTCTGCGCGGCGCTCAACGCTCCGCGCCCGCCTGCACCAGATACGCTCCGCACGAGCGCCGCACCACCAGTTTGGTGGGCACCAGCAGATCCCGCGCCGGCAGCTCCGGATGCTCCAGCCGCTCCAGCATCGCGGCCATCGCCACCATCCCGATTCCCGCGCAGTCCTGGTGGATCGTCGTCAGCGGCACCGGCAGCAGGCTGGCGTATTTCACGTCGTCCATGCCCACGATGCGCACCTCTTCGGGAATGCGCACTCCCAGGGTCAACAGCGTCTGCATCAGCCGTGCGGCGGTCAGGTCGTTGGCGCAGACGATCGCCTCCGGCCGCAGCGCATCCAGCAGCCGGCGCACAAACGCCTCGTCCTGCGGGCTACCGCGCCACGCCGGGTCCTGCTCCGGACGAATCCGGTTCAGCCGCAATGCCTCATGAAAGCCGGTAATGCGCGCATCCACCGTGCTGGCCACATTCTCTTCGCCCAGAAATGCCAGCCGGCGCACTCCCAGCCCGATCAGGTGCGCCGTGGCCACATATCCCGCGCGCCGGTTGTCCACGCCCACCAGGTCGTGCGCCGACCGCTCCGGATACGGCATATAACAGCGGTCCAGCAGCACCATGGGAATCTGCGCCCGCTCGAAGGCCCGCGCAATCCGGCGGTTGGCCGCATCCTTCTCTCCGGTCAGCTCCATCGGCGCAAAAAACACCCCGGCCACCTGCTGCGCGATGAACGAGTTGACCATCTGCTCGGCTTCCTTTGCGCTCTCCCGCACTGAGTTCGAGGCATTGCCCCACAGCAGCGCATCGGGCCGCGCAAAAGGCGACCGCATCATCCCGTGGCAGATCGGCTCGAAGATTTCGGTCAGTCCAAGCTCTGGAATCAGCAGCCCGAAAGTGCGCCCCGTGGCTTTGTTCTGGGCCAGCACATGCGTTCCCGCGCCCGGCCGCCGCGTCACCAGGCCCATCCGTTGCAGGTCGAGAACCGCCTTGGCCACCGTGATGCGCGAGGCGTCGAAAAGTTTGCCCAATTCGGCTTCGCTCGGCAGCCGGTCGTCCGGCTTCAGCGCGCCAGACTGGATAGCGGCGTGCAGATAATCGAAAACCCGCCGGTGCTTGGCCGTGTGATTTGCAGGATTCTGCTCCGGCGGAGGCGCCAGCTTGATTGCCATCTTGCGCGGTCTTGCCATCCACTTCCCTCTCTGCCTGTGCGGCTGCCAATCGTCCCGATTGAAGGCACCGCTCCGACAGAAACACTACAGCATCCGTCCGACATTTGTCGATGCAATTTGGTCCGGGGTGCAAGCCGGAAAAGAGCGGAGATTTCCCGTCCGTCTCCCACAACCTTTTCGCGTCAATCGACCGAAATCGTCAATCGCTGCAATCCTCTAAACTTTTTTCCATATTGGATTTAAGAACGGTATCCAGAGTCAGATTCCGGCTTCAATCGAGAAATGAATGCCCGTAGTTCCGCACAGGATGGGCAATCTTTGTCTTTCCAATCTCGAAACGCTTCCACTCGATCGGATCGAGCGCGTCCCGGCCCTCCACGATGCGAAGGGCCCGGTCGGCCGGCGCGCCGCCCAGCCCCATCTGGGAATTCCCGTCGCTGGCGAAGCTCGCCCTGCGCAGCCCCTCGGGCAGAACCTCCCACAACAGCTCACCCAATCCCCGGATCGGATGCGGTTCCGTCAAAGTCGCACTCCAACGGGCCCCGTTCCCGCGAGCATCTGGTCGCGCACACTTCGCTCCTTTTGTCATCGCAAAAGGATCTTCCGGCTGCTCCGCGAACAGCTTTCTCCCGACCGCCCTTCCGTCAAATCGATGCGGCATCTGTTCCCTATTCCCTGTTCCCTATTCCCTCCCTCGCCCCATCCACCTGTGAATCGAGCAGTCCTCCCAATTCGCCGACGCATACTCCCCTTCCGGCTGGTTGGCCAGTATCCTGTGATCCGCAATCGCGTCCTCGCGCGACCGCCTCACCTCGCCCTGAAACAACCGGGCAAACCCGGCCTGCCGCTCCAGCACGCTCTCCTGCTCGTTGTTCACATAAAGAAGATCGAGTTCTCCCGGCCGCGCGGCAAAGTCTTTGCTCCAGGCCTTCACCAGACGCCGCAGCACCGTCGCGCCGAAGGGGTTGAAGAGAAACGCCACGCAGGGACCTGCCGGAAACCTGAACTCGGCCGCATCGCGGCAGACCATCCGCGTCGGAGCCTGCGCCCGTCCCGCCGCCCGCCAAAGCGCCAGGTTCTTGCGCGCAATGCGCGCCAGTGTGGGATTCAGTTCCACTCCCACCACCGCGCGAAACGGAAACCCGGAGGCCAGCAGCACGGCCCGCCCCATTCCCGCCCCCAGATCCACAAAGCTGTACTCGTCGATCGGCGCCATCGCCTTGCATCGCCGCCAGCGCACCACCATGGCCTGAAACACCGAGGGCGCAACCCCGTAATACGCCGTGTTATACCGGTCGTGCCGGTGCCCGCACTTCAGATCCCGACCGGCAATCAGCCCGCTCGTCCTCACCCCGAACTCCAGGTCGAACGGGTGCCGCATGAATCCATCCCCAACCTTGAGTCCCGGCAAGAGGCGTGGCCTCTTCTCTCCTTTTGCTGACTTTGCTTGCTCGTTCTCGTTCACGGTTTGAACCTTAGCACAGGCCGGCGCGGCCGCTGCAAATACCGCACGGAACAGCTTTTCGCGCAGGGTGAGCCGGATCACCTCGGCCGGTGCGCCCAGACACATCTCCGCGTCTATATCGGTGCCACCCTTTCGGTGCGAGGTGAATGCGATGCCGGCCTCTGGTGCATATACAGACCCGGATGCAGGGCTCGACCGCTGGACGCACCCAGCCGCGATCCTCGTCGCCACGGATTTAAGCGACCTGGACCGGCTGATGCCGTTTGCCTTCGAGCAGGCAGCCGAAACGGGGGCGCACCTGATTCTTCTGCATGTGCTTGCCTCCAGGGCAGCCATGTCCGTGGATGCCACCGGCATGCCCTACTACGATCCAACGGGTCCGTTGGACTTCGCCGCCAAGGCCCTCGAGCCCTGGTGCGAAATGGCGCGCCGGCGGAATCTCGCCTGCGACGCCCTGGTGCGCGAGGGAGACACCGCTCCGCAGATTGTAGCCGCGGTTCGCCAGTTCCAGGCAGATCGCATTCTTCTCGGCACCCGGAGCCGGAGCAAACTCGGCAAGCTGCTCCTGGGCTCCGTGGCAGAACAAGTGCTGCGCTCGGTCAACCTCCCGGTCATCACCGTGGGACCCGAGGCTCATCTCCCGGTGGAAAGCCGCGAGCGCGTCGTGCTGCATGCCACCACACTCAGAGAGACCTCCAGCCCGAGCGCGGCGCTTGCCTGCCAGATTGCGGCCACTCAAGGAGCAAAGCTGGTGCTGCTCCATGTACTGCCTCCCATGGACGAGCCTCCCAACGACGAGATCGGACGCAGCGGTCAGCCCACCGCCCTGGATTCGGCGGCCCTGCATGAGCTGCGCGAACTGGCTGCCCGGACCGGCGCCCACTGCTGCGCCACCGTCGAGCCGCAGGTGGTGCACGGCAACCCATCGATCGAGATTCTGGCCGCGGCTTCTGAGCGCCACGCCGGTCTCATCGTGCTGGGCGCCACGCAGCGCTCCGCCTTCGAAAATCTGACCCGCGACCGCACTGTGTACCGGGTTCTGGCCCACGCGCGTTGCCCGGTGCTCACGCTGCTCGAGCGGCAGGTCAAGCCCGCCGGAGCCGAAGCCGACTCGCAGTCCATGCTCTTCAGAGTCTAGCCACAGAAAAGCCCACGCACGCGGCGAGATTGCCTGAAGAAACGCTTGCTGAGTGGCTGAGAGAGCCTCTTATATGCTCGATATTTTGCTAGGGCACGGCTTCACAGGCTGCGGAAAAACTCTTTCCCGGCTGTGCTTTGTAACAGGGCACGACTTCAGTCGTGCCGAAAATCCAGCAAAATCAACCGGGCTTTAGCCCCTGCGGAAAAAACTTCTCCTCTTGGCGAACGCTTGGCAGATTCACCAAACAATGCCCGGCTCCAGAGGGAATGTTGGATCGCAATCGGAATGTGTTGGTAGACGCCTTAAGCGGTCAGGCGCTCGAGTTGGTCGGGCTTGACGATCGTCAGGCTGGAACCCTTGATGGTAATCCACTGGTCGCGGCGAAACTGGTTGAGCAGCCGCGTAACCGTCTCGCGCGAAGTGCCTGCCATATTGGCGATCTCTTCGTGCGTAAGCGCCATCGTAAACCGGATCTCCGGCTTCCCATTGGCCGCGCTGCGTCCCCAGTCGAGCAGAAGCCGGGCCAGCCGTCCCGCGGCCGAACCGGAAAGAGCCAGCCGCTTGGCATCGTGAAAGACGGTCAGATATTCGCCGGAAAGAGATTGCGCCGCGTGCATGCTCGCGATCCCGTGCCGGCCCAGGAAGTCCACAAACTCCTGCTTCCGCACTGTCTTCACCTGGCAGGGTTCGATAGCCTCGGCGGTCACTTCGTGGGGAACATTGGCCAGCACTGCGCTCAGGCCCATCACGTCTCCAGGGCCGGCGATCTTGAGGATCATGGTCTTGCCGTCGCGGGAGGTGGAGGAGATTTTCACCTGCCCAAAGCAGATCACGAAGACATTGCGCGCCGGGTCGCCTTCTGAAAACAGCTTCGCGCCGCGGGCATGACTCATCATGATTCCGATGCCGTCATAATCTCGCAATGCCTCGGGTGTGAGATTGCAGAACATCCGCAGATGGCGATGCTCACAATTCAAACAATCTTCCGGGGGGTGATGGGAATGGAAAGATGCCATACGTTTGCCGCTGGTCAAATTGCAGTATATCGCACTTTTCCAGTCGGCAAGGCAGGGATTTTCCGCCAATTTCCGTTGTGGCCAAAAGCAGCTCCCAAAGCGGAAACTTGTCAATGCAATCTTCTCGCCTACTCCTGCGCGGCCTCCGAGCCGCGCCTCCGCGTCTTCACTGTGCGGTTCAAGCAGCAGGAGATGTAGGCGCGGGAAACCTCGCGCGCCAATTCCTCCAACAACTGCATCCGCAGCGGCGGATGGCTCTGAAATGCCTGGCTCAGAGCCTCCATCGGCAACATCAGCATCGCTCCCGGCGTTTGCGCGCTCAGCGTGTACGTATGATGGCCGTCTCCCAGCGCCGCGGCCAACTCCACCAGATCTCCCGCGCGCGCCGGCGCCAGCGTCAGCCGCGTCTCCAGCCGCTCCGTCCTGCGCGAAAACTGTCCTGAAACCACCACGTAAAGCCCCCGGCAAATGCCGTACTGGCGAAACACAATCTCCCCGGCGTCGAAATTGACGCACTGGGCCGAACCGGTCAGCAGATTCCCGATCGCTGTCGGGCACTCCAACAGATCTGCCAGCGGATGCGCTGCCACTGCGTCCATTCGCCTGGATCTTGCTTCAGGTTGCATGACCCCATCTCCCTTTGCACCAGCCCGATATCCGGTCCCGCGGTGAGTCGCGCCTGCAACCCACCTGCCGGCCGCACCTTGGCGAGCGCCTTCGGTACTGCGGATTTGCGATGAACCAAGTTTCATTTCCTGCAAATCGCTCCAAATGCAACAACTTCGGCGAATCGAATGAAAATGGAATGGGGTGGTGGAATTTCCCTTCCACCCACCCGTCTCCGTTCAGAATGAGGCCCGGTGTATTTCCGGTCAGTGCGCTGCCGCCGGGGTACATGCCTCCCGCTCTGCGCCGGTGGGCACCGCGTCCGGCGGAACGCACAGCACCGGCACACGGGAGCGGACGAGCAGAGCAAAGGCCGTGCCATGCGGTCCCGGCGTATCGCTGGAGCGCTTCACTCCGGCCACCAGCACGCTGGGATGGTATTGCGCGATCGCTTCCGCAATCGCGTCCGCGGGACTGCCGTCTTTGACCATGTTGCGCAGCGGAAAACGCCCGCTCGGTTTCACCCCAAACTCCTCCAGAGTGGTTGCGCCGGGGTTCAGGAAAGCCGAAGCCTCCGCCGCTCCCCGCGCATGAACCACCAACAGGGTGCGCTGAAAAGTCTCCGCCAGCGAACAGGCCGTAGCCACCGCGGCCGGCGTAGCCTCGTTGTTCTCCATCGCCAGCAGCACCGGTCCGCCCGGCGTGGGGCGGAACTCGCCCGCATTCCAGTCCGCGGCCACGGCCAGCACCGCGCACGGCGCCAGACGGACCAATTGCTCGGCCACCGCGCCCACAATCACCGGCCCGGCGCCCACCACTCCTTTGGTGCCAACAACAATCAGCCCGGCCTCGTATTGCCGTGCAACATCCACCAGCATCTGCGCCACCACGCCCTGGCGAATCTCCGAGTGGCTCCGTATGCCCTCCCGAAGCAGATCGCCCGCCAGCTTGTCCAGCGCCGCGCGCGCCTCCTCGGTCAGTCCCTTCAACACCCCGCCGGGAACCCGGTCCACTGCGGCATAATCCAGCGGGTCAAGGCCGTGCGCCAGCACGATCCGCGCGCCATAGGCCGCGGCCAGCTTGCGCGCGTACTCCAGAGCTGCTTCTGACCGGCCGTCCAGGTCCGTCGCCACGACGATGGTCTTCAAGCCGGTTGCAAAGCTCATGGATGCCTCCCAGCGCCCAGCGGCGCCTTTCCCGATTTCCTGCCCATTGGATTCCGAGTCTGCGCCCCGCATCGACGCCCCGGCAGTGATACCATTCACCCCGTCCTGTGACTCGTGTCACAGGTCAAACCTCTGAGTTAGATCGCGCTACCGTCCGCCCTCGCCCGCCTTCGCGAAGAATCACGCCCGGAAATGTATACATTCACGGGGTAAATGCGGTAGCCTTTCTGCGATCATGAGAAACCCTCAGAACTCCCCAACTCAATCGATTTTTCCTTGTGGCATTGCACGCCTCTTGCCGATCCTGCTCGCCTGTTTCCTGGCCGCTGCCGCACAGGCTTCGGCGCAGGCTCCCGTGCCGGACTCACCCGCCATTGAGGCCCAGGCCCGCGCCATGGTGGCCAAACTCACCCTCGAGCAAAAAATCGAACTGCTGGGCGGCGTCGACAGCATGTTTACCCATGCCGCGCCCTCCATCGGCCTGCCCCGCCTCAAAATGTCCGATGCCTCCGTCGGCGTCCGCACCTGGGGACCCACCACCGCCTATGCCGGCGGCGTGGCGCTGGCCGCCACCTGGGACCCGGACATGGCGCACAGGCTCGGTGAAGGCCTGGGTAAGGATGCCCGCGCCCGCGGCGTCAATTTCCTGCTCGGCCCCGGAGTGAACATCGCCCGCACGCCCATCGCCGGCCGTAACTTCGAGTACCTCTCCGAAGATCCATTTCTCAACTCCGCCCTCGTGGTTCCGTTCATTCAGGGCGTGCAATCCCAGGGCGTCGTCGCCACGGTCAAGCACTATGCCCTGAACGATCAGGAGTACAACCGCCACAACGTCAGCTCCGACGTGGACGAGCGGACGATGCGCGAAATCTATCTCCCCGCCTTCGAAGCAGCCGTTACCCAGGGCCACGTCGACGCGGTCATGAACTCCTACAACCTGGTCAACGGCGTCCATGCCACCCAGAATGAGTTCCTCAATCTCAAGGTACTCAAGGGCGATTGGGGCTTCCAAGGCATCCTCATGTCCGATTGGGACGCCACCTACGACCCGGTGGGAGCAGCCAACAACGGCCTCGATCTGGAAATGCCCAGCCCGCGCTTCATGAACGCCAAGGCTCTGCTGGCCGCGGTCAAGGATGGCTCGGTCAAGGAATCCACCATCGACGACAAGGTTCTTCGCCTCTGCCGCACCGCCTTGCGCTACGGATTCCTCGACCACCCGCAGTTCGATCCAGCCGACTCCACCTACTCCGTCGCCGATCGCGCCATCGCCCTACAGGGCGCCCGCGAGAGCCTCACGCTGCTCAAGAACGACGGCCAGCTGCTCCCGCTCGACCCAGCCAAGGTAAAGACCATCGCCGTTATCGGCCCCGACGCCTGGCCTGCGGTCACCGGCGGCGGAGGCTCCTCCGAGGCCCAGGCCTTCGAGTCCGTCAGCGCCCTCACCGGCATCGCCAACGTGGCCGGCCCCGCTGTACACGTCCTCTACGTCCGCGGCCTGCCCACCTTGGAACAGGTCTTCCGGGCCACCCACTGGGATGGCCCCGTCAAAGTCGCCGCCTTCCCCAGCGTGGACTTCTCCGGCACGCCCACCACCGGCACCCTCCGCGACATCGGCGGCTTCCATCCGAGCCCGTGGGAACCTGAAGCCAGAACCCAGCGCAGCATCCGCTACGCCGCCAGCTACAAGGCTGCCAAAACCGGCAAATATCTGATCCTGGCGGCTTCGCCCTTCTGGAGCGGAGACGAATTCACTGTCCAGGTGGACGGCAAGCCGGTCTTGTCCCAGTCCCACGCCGAGGGGCAGGTGCCGCAATCGGCCAGCCTCGACCTCACCGCGGGACAGACCATCAACGTTGCCGTCGACTATCTGCCCCACTCCCTCGCCCCGCGCCTCGGCGTCGGCATCGCCTTCGAGGCCGACCTGATCCCGGAGGACACCAAAAAGATCGCCGCCCTCGCCGACGTGGCCGTGGTTGCCGCTGGCTTCGATCCCTCCACCGAAGGCGAAGGCTACGACCGCACCTTTGCGCTGCCCTGGGGTCAGGACTCGCTGATTGAAGCTATCGCCGCCGCCAATCCGCGCACCATCGTCACCCTCACGGGCGGCGGCGCGGCCGACACCCGCCGCTGGCTCGACAAGGTGCCCGCGCTGCTCCACACCTGGTATCCCGGCCAGGAGGGCGGAACCGCCATCGGCGAGGCCCTCTTCGGCAAGATCGATCCCGAGGGCAAGCTGCCGGTGAGCTTCGACCGCAGTTGGGGAGAAAGCCCGTCCGCAGCGGTCTACTACCCCATCAAGGGCGCCGACACCTCGCTGCACGTCACCGAACCCGGTGCGCCGCCGGTCGATTACGTCATCCCCCACGTGAAGTACTCCGACGGCCTCATGGTCGGCTACCGCTACTGGACCACCACCGGCAAACACCCGCTCTTCCCCTTCGGCTTCGGCCTCAGCTACACCACCTTCAGCTTCTCCAACCTGAAGGCGCCCGCAACGGCCGCCTCCGGCTCAACCGTTTCGGTCAGCTTCGACGTAACCAACACCGGCAGCGTGGCCGGGGCTGAAGTAGCCCAGCTCTACGTCTCCGACCCCTCCGCCAAAGCTACCCGCCCCGAGCGCGAACTCAAAGGCTTTGAGAAAGTCCGCCTCGCTCCCGGCGAAACCAAACATGTAACTCTCAACCTCGACGCCCGCGCCTTCAGTTACTGGGACTCGGCCGCCCACAAGTGGGCCATCGATCCCGGCAAGTTCGTCCTCCGCGTCGGCGACTCCAGCGAAACCACCCCGCTCCATGCGGACCTCACGCTGAATTAGAGAAATGCAAATCACCATATGGGGCAGGGCTAACCTGCCCCCTATGGTCAATAGGATCGAAATAATCCACTCAAAACGTCATGATCGCCCTGCGAAGCGGAACAACCTCTTTCGATTCCGCACCTACGGCTGCGCGTAGTAGCCGGTGCGCGTCCGCGCCGTCAGCCCTTTCGTTCCCAGCTTGACTTCGAGTTCGTGGTACTCGTTGGCGCCATCCGCCGGGCGCGCCTCGATCGTCAGGCGATAAAACGAGTTGAACTCCGCGGCGCAGCGATCGATAGAACTCGCAATAGACTCGTTTCCAAAAATCGCCAGCCCGCCGCTCTGCATGGCAACCGTCTGCAGCGCCAGGTCGCCGATCTCGGCCCGCTCTGTGCCCGTCAGACCCTTGAGAAACGTCTGATATTCCGAGGATTGCGTGCTTCCCGCGCCCGCGGCGCCGAGCGGATCGATGCTGTACATCGTCATCCGCGCCTGCCGCAGCGCATCGGAAAACCGCACGGCGGAATTAAAGATGCGCTGCTTCTGGCTGGGAATCAGGCTGTGCGGAGAGCGATTGAGCAGCGGCCATCCGGGGCTGACCCAGATGGCCAGCTTCCGCTGCGGCCGGGCCTCTTCCTGCTCGGCAAAAGAAGTCAGCGCATCCAGCGAAATGCGCAGGCGGTCTTCCGCGCCATAAAGCCCCGCGGATACCGCGGAGCTGCGCAGGTGCGCTTCCTGCTGATCCAGAGCGGCAATCAGTGCGTTTCCGTCGCGCGAAGGGTGCGTCTGCACCTGCATTCCGGTTTCCGTGAGGAAGGCCAGCGAAACCGGGTAGGCGAGCTTGCCCTGGTTTTGCGCCAGAAACTTCTTGACCCCGTCCCGCTCGTACCAAACCTTCTGGAACGTTGTGTTGACCTCGTCGAGAACCAGAAAGATCTCGGCTCCCGCATCGGCATTGGAGCCGGCAGCCGCCGCGCTCGGTGCTGCAAAGGAAAGAATCTTGCTCGGCTGCTTGTTGTCCAGGACGGTGAACTCCTGTTCTTGTAACCCCTCGACGGGCTTGCCCGATTTGTCGGTCACCACGACATCCAACTCAAGCCGGCGATCCTTGCCGCCCGCCGCCGCCGCGGAGTTGAACGGCTGCTGTGCCGCCGCAGTCAGTGAGAGCCAAGATATCAAGAGAATCTTTCCAATCCGGCCTGGAACCTTCATGCCCACCACCTCGCAAAACCTGTTTGACTCAATTCGCCCGGCAACAGGAAACCCGCACCCGTCAACTGGCTCTACTCCCTACTCCCTACTCCCTATTCCCTATTCCCTGTTCCCTGTTCCCTGTTGAGCCTACTTCCCCGCCGCCGGCAACCCAACCTCTTCCGGCGCGGGCAGCGTATGCGTATCCCACCAGTGCTGCACCACCTGGTCCCATTGCGCGCTGCGTCCCACCCACAGTTGCGCCGCGGCATCGTAGCGGGCCAGGTTGTTCTGCAGCCAATAGGGCCGGTTGTCGCGCAGCCAGGCCTGCTGGTAGAGATCCCTCAACAATGCGTAGCCGTCGCGCATGTCTTCCAGCCGCCCGTTGTTCGAGCCGATGGTCTCCAGCATCTCCGAGACCTCGTCCCCGCGGCTCTTGTCCGCGGCCAGCACCCGCGCCTGGTTGTAGAGCGCGATGATCTCATCGGCCGCCTGGAACTTGAGCCCCACAAAGTCGATGCGTCGCGCGCCCAACTCCAGCGCGTCCAGCGCCTCGGGATTTTCGAGCCCGCTGTTTTCGAGCTTCGCCGCCGCCCGCGCCTCGGCCACCAGGGTAAGGGCGCGCTCGGCGTCCAGACGCAACTCGCTCGCTGCCGGCAGCAGCTTGGCAGCCACGCGCTGGCCCTCCGCCGAGAAGGGATCGAGCCAGAAGTACTTGTCCTGCGCGTCCTCCAGCCCGGCCTTCTTCAGCACGGCGTGCGCGGCCATCAGTTCCCGCTGCGCCTGGCTGATTTTGCCCGTCGGGTCGCTATGGAACGCCAGCCCATACGACGCTGTAAACTCCTCTTCGGAGCTTTCGCCCGGCTGCCATCCCGCCGCCGCGCCAAAGAGCACGCCAAACCAGTTCTCGTCGAAGATGCCCTCGCCGTCGTCGTTCCAAACCGTGTTCAGCATCCCCTTCGCGCCCAGCTTTTGTCCGTCGCGCACAAAGGCCCTGATGTTGCCCAGCGCCTCGTTGTTGTTGGGGTAGATGCGGTTCCAGTTGTTCACGCCCGGCGCCACCCAGGTTTCCAGGCCGGCCTTGGTAAAGGGCACGATAAGCGGCGTAAAGTCCGGTTCGGCATCGTACCGCCAGGGCACGGCGATCATGTCCTTGGGCACGGTGCCCACCAGTTCCGGCGAGTTGACTGCAATATCGCCCCAGAAGAGCAGTTGCTTGTGGTTGGGCTCCAGCGTGGTGTGGATTTGCGTGAGAAAGTCCAGGTACACCGCGCCCAGCCCGCGCTCCTTCACCGCATCCCGCGTCTTGTCCAGTCCCAGCTCGAATGTCTCATCCGCGCCGATGTGCGCATACGGTCCCGGAAAGACCTTGGCCAGTTCGCTGAACCAACTGCCGATCAGCGGCAGCGTCTTCGCGTCGCCCGGAGCCAGTACCGCCCCGTGCGCCGTCTCGCCCAACCCTGAGAACTGCTCGAACTTGAGCACATGGTGCAGATGCCCGAAGGACTCCTGTTCGGGAATCACCGTGATGTGATACTTCGCCGCGTACTCCACCAGTTCGCGCGCCTCGTCCGGCGTCATGGCGCCGCCGGGAAAGGCCGCAACCGGAGAGCTGGCGTAAGCAAAGGTGTGCTCGAAGTAGGGCGAGAAGATGTTGTACTTGTAGGCCGCCAGCGTGCGAATCTCGCGCTTCAGGAAATCCATATTCGGCAGCGGTCCGCGCGACCAGTCGTCGGAGAGCCCGCGATGCGCCATCGCCGGCCAGTCGCGCAGCGTCGGAACCAGCAGAACGGCATCCTTGCCGCTGCCGCGAATCAACTGCTTCACCGTCTGCGCGCCATAAAAAATGCCGGCGGAGCTTTCCGCAATCACCGCCAGGCCGCCCTGGCCGTCTGGTGCAATGACGTAACCCTCGTCGCGCATCTCCGGGTCGAAGTTGAGGTGATTGCGGTCGAGCAGCGCCTTTGCCTGTTCGCTCTCCGCCCGCTCCAGCCGGATGAAGGGCGCATCGCTCTCTACGCTTCTCTTTCCCAGGCTCTGCTCGATCAGATCCTCGGCCGCAAAGCCATCTTCCGCGCTGTTGATCGCGGTCACAAAGAAGCCCACGCCGCCGATGGGTACCGACTCCACCGCCACGCACTCCCGCGGCGCGGGCACCAGATGCAGATCCACGCATGGGCCTGCGGTTGCCGGCGCACTCTGTGCCGCCGCTCCTGCTCCAGCACACAACAAGAACAATGAGGCCAAAGAAATACGGAGATACATAAGCCCTTTCCATTACATCCGGGATTGGATGTCAGGCTAACGCATCTCCGCTTCTGCTGTACACCACCGGCCGAAATGGCTCTTTACTCATGTGAATTGCCCAGCGCCCGGTCGAATGCGCCCGCCTGCACCACCAGCGTCGGCCGTGGCTTGCCGTAGTCGCCTAAAACCGCCACGGTGACCAGGTCGCCGCGCCTCATTGCCCGCCGTCAGCGCTCACATCCTGAATCCACCGCATCACTTCTCCCTCATCCTCTGAAGCGTCAATAAGCTGTGACTGGCGGCGCGCCTGCGCGCCGAGATGCGAAAATGGTCTCTGTGACTTCTCGCATCCTGTCTCTCACTCTCCTGGCGGCTTTCATTACTTTTGCGGCGTCTCCCGCCCGCGCGGCCTCCGGTTCAAAGGCCAAAGCCGAGCTGGCCGGTGCCATCCTCTTCCGCGACCAAGGTTGCGCCCACTGCCACGGCGAAGGTGGCACGGGCGGCAAAAAGGGACCGGACCTGAGCAATCTGCGCAAGGACAAGCTCTGGCCCCCGGCCAAAATCACCCATCAGATTCTCAACGGTGGCCAGAAGATGCCGCCCTTCTCCGACGCACTCACCGACGAACAAATCTCTCAGTTGGTCGCTTATCTGCGCGCCAAAAACAAGCCCGTCCCGCCGCCCGCGCCGCCGGCCCAATAGGTCGCCGGCATCGAGTATCGTGACCGCCGTTTGTGAAATGTCGAGCTGATGGAATGGGCGCCCTCGATAAGGACGCAGGCTTTGTCAAGGCACAGTGAACCGGTACGATGGGTAAGCACCGATTTTCTTGCCAGAGGGTTTGAGGACCAGGGCTCTGGGAGATTCACGCTGCATCACCATTGAGCGGGAATTTTAGCGCCCACCAACCATCGATACGGTCATCAACGGCAGGCCATGATGCTTCTATGCGGACATCCAGCCTGGCGCTGGATGCGAGAGCGCTCATCGATCTGGTTTGCAGCGCCCGGCGAGCCCCGTAAAGGCGAACCGAAGGCGCCACCCGCTGCCATCGAGGATGGAAATCACGCCCTGCAATCTTCATGAAGACTTCTCCTGATCCCGCAGCCTCTGGTCCTCAACCAAAAACTACTCGATCGCTGAAGCCTTCGTCCTTATCCCATCGTGATCCCGATTTCCGACCTGGGAAAGCACAAACTCCAAGCACGAATTCAAGCGGTCAGAGCACGAGTGCAATTCCCTGTCGGCGCATATCGACGACATTTGCGCCGGTCCCGACGCCGGAAAGAAATCACTTCGCATCGGCCTTGGAACCGCCCTCAGGCTGGCGAGCCCTGCTCCCTTTTCCATAGCATTTGTCGGCATTGAAGATCAGCGGTCCTCCCGCGCCTCCATCCGACCCGCCCATGACGCGCAAATAGCAGGACTGGGCGGGATTTCCGAAACTATGCCCTCCCGGACCGGACCCTCCCCGGATCTCCGGGCCGATCGCGGGAAATGGCATCGTCCCCCACCACTCCGGCTTGCTGGAAAGATAGAAGGATGCCGGCAATGCATGGGGAACGCCGGCAGCCCAGGCGATCGATAAATCTATATTGTTGTAGTTTCCGTGGAAAAAGTCGGTCGACGACGTTCCCCCGCGGTGACAGGGAGGCGCTCCGCCGCTGCATCCTGTGCCCACCCCGTCGTCGCTGATGCGTCCGTAACCGAAAGACCATCCATAAGCAACCCCATCGTAGCTTCGTTCCGCCGGATACTCGATCGACGCCGTTTGCGCCAAGGGTCTGTTGTAGCCGACAAGAGACTGCATCTGCGCGCTGCCCAACACGTTTCCGACAAAGTTGTTGAACGTAGCCAGATAACTTATCTCGACCGCGCGGGCCGCCTGAAATCCGTAGCGGGTGCCCTTCGAGCAACTAACCGTAACTCGCCCTGTCGTTGATCCACAAACGCGGTTCGTGCCAATCGCCCAGTTTCGATAGGCAGTCGTCTGGCTCGACGTACCCCAGGTGGAATCCTGAAGAATCTGCGTGAGGACGTTGCCCTCGAGCAAATTGAACTGCGGATGCGCTCCATGAAAGAAGACTCCGCCAAGAACGAACTCCGGCGCTCCGCTGTCGAACTCTCCGGTCGTATAGTCATAGGCAATCACGTTCCCGGCCGCGCCCCAATTCACCAAAATGGACCTGTGCCCGCGCTCGATGATGTTATTTTCGATCAGGCTGGCGCTGGTCTTCAGCGTCAGGTGGATATCGGAATCGTGCTCTCCCGGCCGGTGCAGAAATGCGTTCGAGAAGTAGCTGTCGCGAATCTCGTCGCGATAACCCCAGCGCACCTCAACGTAATCGCCGTCCGTATAATTCGACTCCACGCCCTTCACCCAGCAGTGCGCGCATGTGGACATTCCAAAGCTGGCGTCATAGCCAGTGTTATTGGCATACACCTGGAGATTCTCGACCCCCGCATAACTCTCCGACATGCTGAAAGGCACGGCGATAGGCTTCTCCGTGTAGGCTCCATAGAGTCCCGGAAAAATCGTAATCGCCGTTCCGCTGACACCCGTCACGGCGACAATCTGCCCGCGGGCAAGACTCCCGTTCGTCGTCCACGCCCCGTCGCTCCAGTTACGCGTCCCTTCGCTGCCGGAGGAGGTCACATAGGCTGGGTTATTAGTCTCGGTAATGACAAGATATTTTCCGGTAGAGATTCCTGCGGCGCTGGCAACCGTGATCCTGGCCGATCCCGCCGTCGCGCCGCCCGTTACGATAACTGGCCGGTAAGACACCGACCCCGACCCCAGGCTGACCACCGGACCGCCGCCCGTGCCCGTTGCGTTCAGAATGGTTTGATCCGCGCCTGCGCCGCGCAAAGTTACATTTGAAGGAATTCTCACTGTTCCGGGAACTGAATAGGTTCCAGCGGAAAGATAGACCGTCTCGCCGCTTGCGCAAGACGCGAGTGCCGAGTTGATTTCAGCCAGCGCAGCCGCCGGCGTAAGGCTCGCACAAATCGCATTGCGCGCGGGAATGCCGCCTGCGCCCGAAGGCGACCAGTCGATCGCCTGACCGGCCTTCAAAATCGGAGCCCATAACTGGCCTTGGCCCTGGAGCGACAGAACCATCGACATCAGAAAAAGCGCGATCCCGGCCCTGCTTCTCATGGCACTTTACTCCCGCGCCTTGCCTGAGAAAGCCAGCTCGTAGGCCGCCAGTAGATTCTTCGCTGAATACTCCCACGCCAGTTCCCTCTCGACTCTTTTGCGTCCGAACTCCCCCATTCTCTTGCGCTCTTCTGCGTGATCCATCAGCCACATGATCTTCGCTGCGAAGTCTGGAACCATGTCGTCATTGTTTGCATATAGCGACGCTTCTCCGGCGCTGAATCGACCTTCCTTCAGATCGAATTGCACGATCGGCTTGCCCAGTGCCATATACTCCATAATCTTGATCATGGTCGAGATGTTATTGACTTCGCACGGCGTGTCCGGGCTGACGCAAACGTCGGCGGTCGAAAGAATCTCCAGTAACGGCTGCCCGACAAGCCTTCCCGTAAAGTTCACCATCTCGTCGAGCCCCTGATCGGCTGCCATCTTTCTCAGTTCAGGCAACGCCGGCCCTCCTCCGACACAAGTGAAGTGAATGTCATTACGGCCCGCTTCCTTGATGTGCAATGCCACTGCCAGCAGGATATCCAACCCGTCCTGATCGCCCATATTTCCAACATATCCAACGAGATAGATCTTCCCGTACTTCAACGCCTCGATCGGGGCGACAGCTTTGAACGTTTGTAAATCAGGACCATTGCGAACCACAAAGACATTACTCGAATCGCAGTGGCCTCTTGAAATCGCTAAATTCTTGAAACTCTCGTTCGTCGACATCACCACATCGGCACAGCGATAAGTAACTCTCTCCAACCATACCTGGACCCGGTACAACAGCCCCTTTCTTCCGTACTTCGAAAGGTATAACTCAGGGTTGGCGTCGTGTTGGTCAAAGATATACTTCACACCGAATAGTTTAAACGGAAGCGCGACCAGGAAGATATCGTCGGGAGGGTTGCACCCTTGGATCACATGAAAGCCCCGCCGCAGAAAGATCCACCACGAGAACAGAACCTCCCAGAATAGCGCCCAGCCATACTCCCAGAGATAACCCAGCGCGCCGCCCAGTTCCCGCGGCATCGGATGACGGTAGATATGAACCCCCTCAAGGCATTCGTATCCCTCTTCCGTCTTCTTGCCCTTGGGGCACAACACTGTCGTTGCATATCCGTTGTCGCGCAGGCATCGAGCCTCTTTCCACACCCGCGTGTCATATGGAACAGAGAGGTTTTCAACGATAATGAGAGCTTTCCGCGTCACGATTGAAATCCTTTCTGTCGAACGCCCCAGTCCTGCAAAAAGCACCCGGAGTGATCGCTTCCCTCTTCCATATCCATCCGGACTCAGTCCGAAGTTTCATTCTTCGAAGGAGCCAGACCTACTCCGGCGATAAGCCGGCGCAGCGGACGCGGAAGTTGCTCCCACGAAACCAGAGTGGAAAGAACACGAAATGAGTAAATCGAGCTTCCGAGCGTCGCCAGAGTCCCCAGGATCACGGCCACCAGCGGCGGCAAAAGATAGAATCCGCAGCAGACTCCGGCCATCACGCCAAGGAATGCCAAGCCCGAGCGAATGTTCTCCCTTGACCAGAGAAAGCCGCTGACTCTCCGCATGATGGGATAGTACAGAACGCCGTGAAAAATGCAGTACCCGAGGAACGCGATGCCTGCGCCTTTCAACCCGAAGGAACCGATGCATACCCACGCAAGAGCCGCATACACAGCGGCGCAAGCCGTTTCGCACCAGAAGAAAATGGCGCCTAGGTTCTTCGCCACAACAATGTAACCCATGGGCCAGGTGATTACCTGGAGCATCGTTCCCAGGCATATCCAGCGCAGCACTTCGACGCCGGCTACGAATTTTGCGGTGTATAACAGCGTAACGATCGCTGGGGAAAACGTCAGCGTGGCGATAACACCCGGTCCCGCCAGCAGGAGCCCCATCCGAGCCTGCTCATTGACCAGGCGGTTGCATGTGTCATTTATGCTGGCGCTGGCGGTCAGCCGCGGATAGAAATCCGCTGCCATCGCTTTGATGATGAACCCAACATACATTCCGCCCAGCGTCCATGCTGCCTGATAAAGACCTGCTGCTTCCAGGCCATCCTTGCGCAGTATGAGCGTTCTGACCATGTAGGCCAAGCCCGACTGCAGCAAGTTGCTCAGCATCAGGACCGAACCGAGCTTAAGAAGAGCGGATGCTTCCTGCGTCACTTGGGAAGCTGTGAGGGAGGGAACGTGGATCTTTATCTTTCTTCTATACCACCAGGAACATAACACCGTCATGACCCCAAAGACCACCAACGAAGGCACAACGCCGTCTTCCCGGAAGAAGTAAACGATAGGAATACTTAGGATGGTTGAAAAGAGAAAGCCCAATACCTTCGCCTTGCTGAAGTCTGCGATGCGCCGCAAGCCTTCCAGCAAAGCATCCTGCCCATAAGATACGATCTGCAGAATCACGGCGACCGATAATAGACATATGGCCCAAGTGTGCTCCGGGCTGCCGAAGGTCATGATGGATATCTGGCGCGAGAATACGATCATTGCGATCGTCCCGAGAGCCCCCAGCACGACCGATGTTCGCTGCAGCACTGCGGCGGTCTGCGCGATTCGCTCCTTATCGCCCGTTCCTGCCGCTTCCGCTATCTGCCGCACGCCGCTGCTGCTTACTCCCATCCCCGCGACATCTTCGACAAGGCCTTCGATCGACCCGTAAATACTAAAAAGACCAAATCCGGCCGGAGCAAGTAAGTACGCCATCGCCTTGCCGCGGATCAGTCGAAAGAAGATCAGGATCATCTGCGATCCGCCGACCAGCACCGATGACTTGAGTATCTGGCCGTAGGTTTCGCTTTCTGATGTCTTTGATTGAACCGCCTGGGTCTCTTCTGGCAACGGAATGCCGACCTCCTTCTTGCTTACTCAGTATGCCATACATTGAGACCGACAGTCGATCCCTAACACCTGCGCCGAACACCGCCCGGGAATCTCCTGCTACAAACCACCGATCCACTTTGTTCGCGGACTTTCTAAGAGGCGGCCATGGATGCAGGCGCTGTATCTTTCCCTCCGGTCTCGTAACGCAGCCAGCAGGCAATGAGCCCTATGCACGTAGGAATAAATGCGGCGAATTGCCTGGCCTCGTCGAACCGCCCAAACAGCATCGTTACCAGTAACAGACCAGGAAGGCTTATGGCGGAACAGCGCAGGAGCCGCGGAGCATATTCCCATCCCAACCAAGCTATCAACCACCATGGAATGAGGATCGCCCACGCGGAGAGGATGGATACCAGCGAATAATGTCTCCAGAAGACCACATTCTCCCATAGCCGGTTGTCAAACAGCCGCCCAGCCGGAACCAGGAAAGTTACCATAAACCGGACGCCAGCCCATACAGCCACTTGGGCAGCCGCGAAACAAATGAGCCGGGAAGCTCTCATCCGTCCCCAATTGTACGCAACTGCACACGGAATAATGAGGAGAATATTCTCGTGGTTGAGAGTCGCCACCGCAAGCATCGCCATATAACTTAGGAACCTGCGATGGTGAAGGAGAAGAAAGCAAAACGTCCAAAAGCCTACAATTGCGATATCGTAGAACGTCCAGTAATCAATCGTCGGACACACCATGAGCGCAAGCAACGCATAACCGAGCAGTCTTCCATGCTTGGGATGAAAGAGTGTCGCCCACGCTCCCGACAGATACACGGTCACTGCGATGATCGCCGCCTGTACAGCGGTAAAGCAGTTATGGTCCGTCAGGGACGGAAGCACTTTTTGCAGTTGCGCGGCAAGGAGGGGAAATAGGATTCGATACCCGAAGGCGGGGGGAGCCACTTGCGGACGGTGCATCATTGTGCTCAACAGATACCACGATCCTTCGTAGCCGTGCTCGAGAGCGATCAAAATCGTAGCGCCGCAGACAAACCCAACGAGCCAGCTAGACAAGGAGTTGACTCTTGTTCGCAAGATCTTTTCGATCATTCGATCTCTCCTTATCCGAATTTGGCGTCCAATGAGGCCCTGCTGAAATTGTCAATGATTGCCCGGCATGGACAACGGCCGCCATCGCGGAACCGGCTCCTTACTTAACTACGCCCGCACATTCGAACGAACCTGCGGGCCGAAACGATAGTTAGCAGATGCAACAGGCTTCGATCTTCAGGAGGCAGAGTCTCTCGCTAAACTCTATCGCTTAGTGAAAAGGCGCAATGCAGAAAGCCTCCATCTTTGAGCGCTAAAAGCAGCTTGCGAAGCGGCCTGCAGGCCTGTGAAGAATACGACTTACCTGCTCAGTCAGGCATCGTCCCGGACTTCGCTTCGGATGATCCGACAAGCGCTTCCCATGCTTCTGCCATCGGCATGATCCGCGCGCCTGAGTTCACAGCGCACCGCACAACGTCTTCAAAATACTCGGGCGTCCATCCCCAGGGAGTGGGATCTTCGGAGATATCGTGCGTCGAAAAAATCAGCCATCCGCAAGCGGCGCGATTCTCCTCGATGATCTTCAATGCCGCTTCAGGACCGCCTAACTTTCTTTCCAGAAAATGCGAAGAGAGGCTATTAAGATCCACTGTGCCCAAATTGAAGGTCTGCCCCCTGCCGCGGCAGCAAGCGAAATGTCTCCCCGTCAGCCGCTTTGTTTCCGGCGCTGGCACAGTCAATGGGTACGACATGGTACGGAAGACTGCTCCTGGGCGCAGCGCGCTCAGTGCCCGCTGGTTCTGCACGATCGATTCCTCGAACAACGCGGGCTTTATCTCCCAAGGGTGGCAATGCGAAAAGGTATGGCATCCGAGTTCGTGCCCGTCTGCGAATAGAGTCTTCAGATCCTCTTCCACAAACATCGTCCCTGTCGGCGCCTGCTTCCCCATCAGGCTAAAGGATGCAAAGTAGGTTCCTGTAACTCCATAGCGTTTCAGAATGGCGCCGCCTGTATATAAGGCGGAGCGCGGAAAATCATCGAACGTGAAAGAGACAACAGGATATTTTGGCGCGATCGCCACCGGCCTCCGGCCAAACATGCGGCTGCTCGTTCTTCGATAACGGCCCACAGCTCTTGTCCACAAATCGGAGCCAGATTCTCGCATCATCAAGACACTCTACCACAACTCCGCCGGTCTGGCGGGCTGGTCCTTTCTTCGTTTTTCAGAGTTGGGGCGCTGCGAAGCACGGAAGCGAATGACCGCGCGGAGTCGCACACAGCGCGATATGGAGGGCGTGCGAAATGACGGCGATCATTCTTCAACTGGGCAATTGAGAAGTTTAGCGTAGAATCCTCACCTGGTTGCCAGCCGCGGTCTGTATCAGCTGCAGCTCGGAACTCCGGTCGCGCTTCTTGAATTGCGAGATGGCAGGAACATCTGAAATCGCAAGCAGAAATGCAAGCCAAATAAGATTCTGCTTCCGGAAGCCAGCTTCAGTCAGACTGTACATCACACTCGCGCTGAGAAGTGCGATCCGAAGAATGCCCACGTTCGGATTCTCGCGCAGGGCCCTAGCGGCATTGCGATATCCGCCGGCAATCATGCCGAGGAAAAACATCACGCCCAGCCATCCCAGATTGATATAGATCTCCAGATATCCGTTGTGAGCCTGTCCGATTCCCGTATAACCGATCTGTTGCCATACTCCTGTCAACCGGTCTCCGAGCCAGAAGCTATCGTAGCCGGTGCCGAGTAAGGGGTTGGTATGGAAGGATAGAACTGCCTTCCATATCTCCGTGCGGCCGGTGAGAGTGGGATTTCTTCCCAATAGCCGAAGCAAGGCTCCTGTCGTATCGATAACTGCCGCGAATACCGCAAGACCAACCGCGCCGCCCACGACTGCGTGCACGTATCCAGCCCGCTGACGAACCCACCGCTGCTCCGACAGAACCATAACTGCTCCCGCCAGAACAAAGCAGGACAGAGAGGTCATGGAGTCGGCTTTCACAATGAGCCAAACAGCAGTGGCAAATACGACGCTGTCAACGGCCAAATGCCGAGCCCGCCCAGGCATCCTGCGCTCCATGTAAGCGCCAAGCAGCGACCATAGCGCCGCCAGTCCTAGCACCAGGCAGATCATTCCCAGTTCGTTCTTCTGCGTTGTCACTCCATTGTAATAAGTAATATGATCGCTCGGATCGTAGAAACTCCCCACGTCCGGAAAGAACAGGATAAAGAGCACCGACAGCGGCAACAACACAAAGGCAGTTCGCGAAAAGAAGCGTTTTATAGCGGCCATCGGATTCGGGTCGGTAAGTACGACCAGAACCATGACAACGTCGCCGAACGTCTTGAACCAGTGTTTGAATGCAACGAAAGGATAGTCGGACCAGATGATACTGATGGCGCAGTAGGAAAGGAACAATAGAAACGGCAAGTTAGCCCGTAGGAATCCGGCGACCTGCCGCGACCGCAGGTTCAAGGTCAACAGGCCGCCGGCTATCAATATCCCAAAGACGCTGGCATCAAGCGGCGATCCCTCGGAAAACTGTTCGGCAAGAGCACTGTTCGGAGCCGGATTCATCCACTCCGAAATTCCTCGCGACCCCACGATCAGCATCCAAATCACTGGGATCCAGAGCGCCTTCGAGGTCCGCTCTCCAGCATCCCGGTCAAGGATGAAGAGCGCGATAATGCATGTAACAACGACGATTGTGGCAATCAGTTGAGTCATGTGCGCCAAACAGCAGCCTACGCAAAGACGGCTGCCTCAGAGTCTAGAGGTAGGGAGTTGCGATTGCACTTGGGCAAGGCCGGAACGACCCCTGCCAAAGTGCTTTTCAAGAACCCATGAGAGTCCTCGCGGAACGTTACGATCGGCTTGCTAGAAGAAAAGGTGCAAAGAGTGGGAAGCACGGCGGTGGAGGGCGGTTTCTGGACAAACGTGAAACTGTCCGCTCGCGGCCCACCAAGATGACTTTTCTTCAGAGCCTCCACACACTGACCTGGATCTTCGGCTTCGCTCACGGCCCAGTTCTCGTCAAGTACGGTGGCAACCTCGATCCATCTTCCCGTTACAAAGATCACACAGCCATTAACCATCCGCGACGGCACTTCTACCCATTGGCCCCCTCTACTGATTCGACGGTGGTTGCCTCCATCTCTTCCTATTCTCCCTCGTTCGATAGCCGGCCTGACTTATGGGCCAAAGACTGCGGCAGCGTGCTTGGCTAACCTGAATTCTCTCGTTCTTGCTTTGCGCCGGATTTAGCCTTATCGGCTTTCGATCTGGCTTTCTGTCCTTCGCGTCGCTGCCTGCAACTCGACCATCTTTCGCTTGAATCTCTTGCGTTCTGTCTTCAGTAAGTCTCCGACGCGAATCAAGGAATGGCCGACCGAACCGGCGATCGCATCGAATTTGCCGAGGAAGACGACCTCCCTGCCATGCTTGCCCGCCAGGTCTCTCTTGAATCTGTAGGTCCCCGGGTTTCTGGCAGGATTGATACCATTCAAGTCGTAGATCGCAGCACCTTGGGGCTTTAACGCCTCGATGATCTTCCACTGCAGAAAATAGGAACCTCTGCTCTTTGTGCCGCTATCGCTGGTCGCGCAAAACAGACAAACCGCCGTCCTCCCGACGAGACTGTAAACCACGCCAGCGCATAAGTCAACGCCCGATTGGCATAGGAGGACGTTCATCTTGAATTCCTCAGGCAACTGCTCCTGGATCTGCTTATACTGATGAATATCGATGAACTCAACAAACTTCTTGCGTGAAACAACCTCTTTATAGATATCGATGAAGCGGTCGAACATCGAACCGTTCGAACCCTCGATGAGTTCAAGATTGTTCTTATCCGCGACCTTCAAGCTCTTTTTCCAATGCGGGTTCATTCCGGTCTTCAGGTCGGCAAGGGGTGGCGCCAGGTCCATCAGAATCGTTCTCTCAGGCTCCCCTCCTGCAAGCAGCGTGAATCCTTCGGTCTCGAGAATCGCGCCAATACCCGATGAATCGTCTTCAAAAGCGAACGGGAAGAGGCGAAGGCTCAAGCCACGCTTGCACACAAATTCATTGCGCAGTCCGCGTAGCGCCTGCCGGTAGATCTCCAGGTCCACGTCCGTGCCGGCCCGACGCCACAAAGGTCCCCAGCGTACGTATCCGATGCCAAGACCTAGAACAGGGACTTGTTTGATCCTGGCCTGCGCGATGGCTACAACTTCTCCGTTAAACTTCAACGCGAAATGGGCCATATTGCGCCGGCCCTCGACGACCTCGCCATAAGCCCACGTCTGGTACAGGCTTGCGTCCTCGAATAACTGCAAGTACTGATACCACGATTGCTCATCGATGCCATCGATCTCTGAAGTGTATCCCGTGGCTAAGGGCCTTACCTGTCGATTTGCCATACCCGGCGTCCTGTCAAGATTCCGTGAAACTGCAATGAAACGTGAGTTGCTACGACTTATGGAAATGCAGGAATCGCCCCTCCTGGCCGTGTTCCCAGTGAATCCAGAAAGATATCCTCGCTATTCCGTCACGTACTGTTCGCGAATCGGATCGATCCCGATTCGGCGCAGCAGTTTTCCCGCATGAGAACAAAGCTTGAAGAGAATCGTCATGAAATGATGTTGCCCGAGCAGCAACGCAAAGGGGAGAATGAGAGCATAGAGCGGAACGGCGGCCGCGGACTTTGCAATACTTACAAATCCGCAGTTGGGACGCAAGGCGGTGGAAGCTCCTTGTAGCAGGGCCTTTCTCACAAAGTACATTCGCTTCCAGCGGGCTGGGGGAAGGACTTCAAACGCCTCTGCCTGCGCGCACCAGATGAACGTCCGTCCTTCCTCGATCTTTCTGCGAAAGAAGTCCTGATCTTCTCCGGTTCTGAACTCCGGCCGAAAAGGGGTTGAGTCGTCGCCGATAACTTCCTTCCTCAGTAATACATTTCCCGTGCGCGCCTCGCGCCATCCCACCCGCATTCCCGTGGGATTTACCCGTCGGTCGAAGAGCCGGCTCTTCTTCAGCCATGTGGGCGGAGCTTCGTCGAAATAGCGTATCACCGGCCCCAGAACGCCATCGACCTTGTACTCGTTGCAGGCCTGAAACAATGCAATCAACCAGCCTGGCGCGGGAAACTCGTCGTCGTCGATAAATGCTAGATAGTCTCCCACCGCGTTCTCGACGACCTTGTTCCGTGCGCGCGCGATGCCCTGTCTCGGCTCGCAGCGATATTCAATCGGAACGGCAGAGGACACGCGGCAGTCCGCAACGGTGGCCTCGGCAGACTTGGTTGCGTCGTTGTCGGCCACGACAATCGAAAAGGTGAACAGCCCGCCGCTGCTCTGCCAACTCAGCTCTGTCAAAAGACGCCTGAGCGGAAGAGGCCGCTTGTAAGTGCAGATACAGACGCAGATATGCGGAATGGCCTGTTCTCTTGCTGGGGTCATCATAGAGATGCTGGCGAACTGCTTCATTGGATCGCTATCCGCGCCTGGTGAGATCATACAATGACCTCATCGTTGGCGCAGCGAGCGGCGGTGCGCAGCACATAACCTCGCGCCACTGTGACCTCGCCGATACAGCGCGTCAGTTCTCCGTCCATCAGAAACCGGTATTCATCTTCGTTCTGCAGGTGGGCCTCGACCTCTACCTTGCACCGTACGGCAAGTTCGAAGATACTTTGCAATCTGTCGAGCGGAGCCAGGGGCGTCAAGCAGAAAAAATGATCGGTCAGGCGATAGCGTCGCGTCAATACGCGATCCTGCCAACGCCGGTAGCAGCGATTGAAGTAGCCCTTTTCTCCCGACGTGAATGAAAAATTCCTGCGCATCATGATGCCCGCCGGCAGCAGTCTGCCAAGTACCACATTCGCGCAGAGGTGCATATGGTGATGGCCATCCACGCGCGCGGGAAGATGCCCATACAGCCGCTCAAATTCCTTTAATTGTGCTTCGACGACAGATCGAAACGAGGAGGCAAGGCCGGGATGGTACACCACAGGCGCAAAGCGATGACATCTCAGGAAGCCGGCGATTTTCTGCTGGCTCTCCTTCAGCCGCGTAGAACATTCCGACGCTGAGAAGGGCGCGGTGAGGTTGAGATGGAGACCGACGTCGATGCTGTGCTGACGCGCCAGAACAGCGGCCCGCTCGGAATCCTCCATGAACACCATGGCGCTTACCGAGGAAATCGATCCGCGCAAAACGCAGTCGAGCGTGCGGCCGGTTGTGTCGGCATCCAACCCCCAATCGTCCGCATTGATGATGACCGTGGCCCTTTCACGCGGGACCGCGACCTGCCCCTCTTGCTCGGCAATCGTGGACTCCGCGCAGGTGCATTCTCGCATCGTCATCGGGATACCTTGCTCATGCTGATCGATCGCCTCTATAGGGTTCACGGCTTGCCGGTTATCTGGATTCATTTGGTGCTGCGGATGAGTGTGTGCGGGCCACGCCCAACGGCGTTTTGTGCCTGAAGAACTTCATGAGGCGATGCATCTGTTCCTGCCTGTTGAACGTCACAAACTCCCGCGACACCGGTCTCTTCGCGCGCCGCAACCATGACCAGAGATACCCCGCGCCCAGCGCCGCGCCGCGCAGCAGATATGGCTTCTTGCTGATCTGATAAGCAACTCGCGATAACTCCCACACCGGGTGGTTTCCCAGCGCGTAGTCTCGCGCGCCGACCTGGAACCTTGCTTGCAGCGGACCGCGTTGCGCCGTTCCCATCTCGCGATGGTGCCGGGACATTTTTTCGGTGAACGTGCGAGTCTTCCAGCCTTTCATCCTGGCGGAGATGACGGCAATCGTGTCGATTGCGCCGCCCATCGCCGGCACATAGCCGCCGATGGCCTCGAAGCATTCGCGCCGAAAGACCTGACAGGCGCCCGATACATGCCCGATGCTCACATAGCGGTAGTCGTAGGTTTCGCTCGTTGTGTCCGCATAGGGAGTGCCCACCACTCCCAGCGTTCGATCCTCGGCGAGTTTCTCAAGCAGAAACGAGAAATAATCGCTCTCGAACGTTATGTCCGCATCCAGACTGGCGATCACTTCGTAGGGAAGCCCTTCAACCCGCGTCCGTCCGGCGTTGATCGCGTGAACTTTGCCGGCAAAATGGCGCGCTTCGCGTTCCGGCATGCGGAGCAGCTCAATCCATTCGTGCTCGGCGGCGTATCGCTTGACGATCTCGTCCGTGTCATCCGTAGAACCGTCGCTGACGATCACCCACTTCAGCGGCAGCGTGCTTTGCGCCAGCACCGACTGTATTGTCAATTCGATGAATCGCGCCTCGTTGCGCGCGGGAGTTACCAGCACATAGGTCGGAAGTTTCAGCACGACTTCTCCTCGGTTGGCAAATAGCGCCGCGGCGCGGATGGTTCTCTTCGAATCTCGGCAACGAACCGGGAGAGCGCAATTCTATGCGCTTTTCCCCGCGACGGCCAAGGAGTTCCCTTCCCTTTGCGCCGCTTCGCAACAAGTCCTGGCAGTAAACGCTGCAACCTCCGCAACCACTCTCGCTTGCTGTCGTTCTGTAAGCTGAGGGAACATCGGCAGGGAGACGATTTCGGCGGCCACTCGTTCCGCCACCGGAAACTCTCCAGGGAGATAGTTCAGCGAAGCATAGGCTTTCTGTAAATGCAGCGGAATCGGGTAGTGAATTCCCGTGCCGATGCCTGCCTTCTTCAGGTGCTCCATCAAGCCCTCGCGATCGGCGGTGCGGATCACAAAGAGATGATAGACGGCGCGCGACCAGGAAGGCTCATATGGCAGGCCGACCGTTCCGTCCTGAGGAAGAAGACGGTCGTATTCCTCGGCCCTGGCGCGGCGCAGCGCGTTCCACGCCTCGAGATGAGGCAGTTTCGCGTGCAGAAAGCCGGCCTGGATTGCGTCCATCCGCCCGTTGTAGCCTTCCATGTCGTGATAATACTTCTTCACCTGGCCGTGGTCGCGGAGCATTCTCGCTGTTCTGGCCAGAGCGGCGTCGTTCGTTGTCACCGCTCCGCCTTCGCCGCATGCTCCAAGGTTCTTGCCAGGATAAAAACTGAATGCGGCCGCGCGGCCCATGGAACCGGCTTTCATCCAGCGATTTAGTTTTTTTGAGAAGTATTCGGCGCCGTGCGCCTGGCATGCGTCCTCGATCACCGTGAGGCCGTACCGCTCGGCAAGCTCCAGGATGGCATCCATGTCGACCATCTGGCCGTATAAGTGCACAGGTACAATCGCAGTTACCGGCCGCCCGGTTCGCAGGCTGATCGGCTTGCCCGTTTCGTCGCGCCTGCATTGCTCTTCAAGAAACTCCTGTAGCTTCTCGGCCGATATGTTATACGTGCGCTCGTCGATATCGACAAACTCCGGCATGGCGCCAGCTTGCGAAATGGCTTCCGCGGTGGCAATAAACGTATTCGGCACGGTCAGCACCGCGTCGCCCGCTTGAATGCCGGCAGCCACAATGGCAAAGCGCAATGCATCCGTGCCGCTGCCGACGGCGACGGCATGGCCTGCGCCGCAAAAGGCCGCAAAATCCTTCTCGAATTCCTCCACTACAGGACCGCCGACGAAGCCAGCCGTGCGCAGTCCACGCCGAAAAACGTTCACAAGTTCGCTCTCGAGCTCCAGGTGGGGAGCGACGAGATCGAGAAATGGGACGTTCTCGTTGTTCGCGGTTTCCTTGGGAGGGTCGATGAAGCGCAGAACCTTGGCCGGATTTCCCGCTGCGATCGAGTTGGCGGGAACGTCTTTGGTGACGACGCTGCCGGCGCCGACGATCGCATGCTCGCCGATGGTGGTATTGGGCAGAATGGTCGCGCCGGAGCCGATGGATGCGCCTTTCTCGACGACCGTCCGCTCCACCTTCCAGTCGGCTTCGGTTTGCAGGCTTCCGTCAGCGGTCGTGGCGCGCGGATAACTGTCGTTGGTAAACACCACGCCGTGCCCGACAAAAACGTTATCCCCTATCTCGACGCCCTCGCAAATAAAGGTGTGGCTGGAAATCTTGCAGCATTTGCCCACGCGGGCATTCTTCTGGATCTCGACAAATGCGCCGATCTTTGTTTCGTCCCCGATTTCGCAGCCGTACAAATTGATGAATTTCGAGAGCCGCACGTCTTTCCCGAGCTTGACATCGCTCGCGATGCTATTCAGGGAAGTCATAGGTAGACCAGGGCTCCTCTCTTGCTCAGCGATTCGCTGGCTGCTTCCAGCATCTTCACCACGCGCAGCCCGGCGCATCCGTCATTGATCGGGTCCTGGCCATTGGATATGCACTCCACAAAGTAGTTCATCTCGCGATGCAGCGCCTCGACCTGTTCCAGGTGAGGAGCCCACATGTCGCCCGACCGGTAGTTGACCAGCAGATCGTACACGCCTTCGCAGTTGGTGATCTTCACTCCCCGGTCGTACACCCGCAGCTTTTCGTCGGCTTCCAGATCGTTCCAGACCAGCATCTTCTTCTCGCCGCCAATCAGCGTGGTTCTGATCTTCACCGGCGAGAGCCAGTTGACATTGACATGCGCGATGACTTTCTCGGGGAAATAGAGAGTCAAGTAAGCCACATCCTCGTGGCCGTTCAGATGGGTTTGCCCCGTCGCGACGACGGCCTCGGGGGTCGACTTGATAAGGTGATCCATGATCGACAAATCGTGCGGCGCCAGGTCCCACAAGACATTGATATCGTGCTGGAAAAGGCCTAGATTGACGCGAGTGGAATCGTAGTAATAGAGCTTTCCCAGCGCTCCCTCGTCAAGCAGTTGGCATATCTTCTTCACCGCGCCGGTGAACAGGAAAGTATGGTCCACCATGATCTTGAGATTCTTCCGCTGGGCAAGCTCGATCAGATCCTCCCCTTGCGCGGAATTGCTGGTGAACGGCTTCTCGACAAAGACATGCTTGCCGTTTTCCAGCGCGGCCTTTGCCAGCTCGTAATGGGTCCATACCGGAGAGACCACGGCCACTGCGTCGATCTCAGTCGATAGAATCACGTCCATGGGGTCTGCAGTTACTGTGATCCCCGGATACGCCTTCTGCGCGCGTTTCCGCGCCGCCGGTCCGATATCCGCGATCGCGCATACCTGGGAACCCTCCAGCGTCGCGAGATTCCTCACAACATTCGGTCCCCAATACCCGTAGCCAATTACACCGAATTTCACAATATCATCGCCGTTCTTTAGAACTTCCCACCTTGGGGAGTTTGCATTGGACGAGGTGCGCGTGCCGCACAGCGTGGCACGAATTCAATAGCGACCGAAATCGAAAGTGGAACACAAATGCAGGACTCAATATGCACCTTTGCCTCGTATCACCGCGAGAGGCGTTTGCATGAGTATCTTGATGTCGAGCCACGGCGACCACGACGTGGCATAGCGCAAATCCATTCGGACCATATCGTCGAACCGGACGCGGCTGCGGCCTGTCACCTGCCACAAACCGGTAATTCCAGGTTTGGCTTCCAATACCCGGCGCCGGTGCCAGGTCTGGTACGCTGCCAGTTCGTATGGAATTGCGGGACGGGGGCCGACCAGCGACATCTCTCCCTTGAGAACATTCAGTAACTGGGGCAGTTCATCCAGGCTGGTTCTCCGCAGAAAATTCCCTACGCGCGTAACCCGCTTGTCGTTCTTGATCTTGTAAATCCGCTCGCCCTTCGCGTTGGCCGGGTCCCGGTCCGCCTCGCTCTTGATCATTTCCGTAACGAACTTCTGGTGAACGGTATGATCGTTGCCCACGCGCATCGACCGGAATTTCAGGAAGGTAAAGCACTGGCCGTACTGTCCAACCCGTTGCTGCCTGAAAAGCACGGGGCCTTTGGATGTCATCTTGATCGCCGCCGCGATTGCCAGGCACAGGGGCGCGCAAAGCACCAGCGCAACCGCGCTTCCGGCAATGTCGATCATTCGCTTGACCACCAGCAGCGACTTCCTGCGGTTTCCAGGGGTCAGCAGGTCGGGATACAAAGCGGGATTGCTGGGACGCCCGGAATCGGCACTGTCCCAGTCGTCGGGGAAGAAGTGGAATGAGATCGTGACTTGGTTGAGCTGGTCGTAGCTCAACTCGTTTTTGAGCATGGTTTTTACCCTGCTCAGGATCGTGCTCAGAACCGCGTTCTTGTCATTCACCACCAGCCCCGTGAACATCACGCCGACTGTGGTCCGGTCTTTGTACCAGCCGATAACGTCCGTTTCCCTGCTTGACGAGAGCAGTGCATCCGCCAGCTTGTCCAGAGCCGTTCCGTTCACTTTCGAAGCCTGGCGCGTACCAGCCTCCAACAGCATCAGCAGGAAAGGCTCCTTGGAGCGCTCCGTTCTCTTGCGCTCGACCGCGATCAGCCGCTTGAAGGTGCTCTCGCTGAGCATCTCGCGTTCCCCGAGCGATAGCGAATCGAATGGCGATCCATCCAGGTTCGAAGCATTGTTCACACGTACCGATGTCACTTCTTGCCTCTCTCTTGACAATCGGGACTCTTCTCACCTCAAGTCGACCGGTATTGTCCGTTCCACATCCAATCCCTGATGCACAGTCAAGCTGCTGTGCTTGCCAAACCCTACGCCGCGGGTACTACATCCGCTGCGTCAATCTCCACACCCACCGACTGCTCCAGCATCTCCACGGATAGAACCAATCGGTACTGGTTCTTCTTCCGAACCAGAATTCCCTCAATGCCTTCCAGAGTGCCCCGTGTTACCCGAACCCGCTCGCCGCATCGCAGAAAGGGATGCGGTTCCACCCGGCAAGCTCCTTCAATCGTCTGTCGAATCGCCTGAATCTCAGCCTCGGGAACGGCCGCAACATGGTCCCCGTTGCTCAGAATCATGTGAACACCAGGTGTGCTCACCACCTGCAGCCGGCGACCGTGCGCTCCCCGGACAAATAGGTAACCGGGGAACAAAGGCAGCGAAAGCTGCTTTTCTCTGTCTTTCCAGTGCCGCGTCGACTCATACAGCGGCAAAAATACCTCAAATCCCTTTGCCGTCAGCATCCCGGCAATCACCTTTTCGTGCTGGTGGCGCGTGTAGACTGCCCACCAGGGCGAATCCCCTTGCGTTCGGGTGCCGGCACTCCGCGTAGCTGGCATGTTGCTGAGCCCCTTTTCCGATGAATCGGTATCCGCAGTTTGAGCTATGAAGACATAGCTTCGCCCTGTGGGCTACAGCACCTCATTCTACGCCTTTCAAGATCTCGCTCTCGATCGCAACACAGCTGCAAAAAGCCACTCCGGCCCGTACAACAAAGACAGCAATCGCAACCGCCTATGCTTCAACTGGAAGAGATGGCCATCTTGAAATCCAGTGCATGATAGGACGGTCTTACGAGACTGATGGTAGTCGGGACACGGAGGGCGGGCAATGACCCAAAGGTGGTGAAACGATAGCCCAAAGGGTCTAGAGTCATAATGCTCCATCCCGCATTGGTTATTGGGTGAAATGCATTCCTGATGCAGTAGAGGGCGCATTGGGAATGGTGACGGCCGTGTAACCGGAATTGCCCTAAAGTAATTCATAATAGACCGACAGTAACTATACTTTGTCTTTTGGTAATCGTTAGGTAATACCCCACCCACCGGCCTCGGCAGACATCGATCTGGTTCCGTTCGTCGCGTCCCTCCCTATCCTCGCCTGCGTCCGCTTCCTCAGGCCTCCGGTTGCCGCAGCCACTCGGCCAGCAGTGCGGCCACTTTCCCCGGCTGTTCATACGCGGCCAGGTGACCGGCGTCAGGCAGCAGGTGGAACTCGCATCCGCCCGGCGCCCCGTGGAAGGCCCCCATATCGGCCGGTGTCACCCCGGAATCCTCGCCGCCGGCGATGGCCAGCACCGGCGCGTCGATGGTGGCCACGGTCGGCGTCGAATCAGGTCGTATGGCCAGTCCTGCCTGCACGGCCACGGCCGCCTCGGGCGTCAGCGTCATGCGGGCCCGCAGTTTGGCCACGATTCCAGGCCGCCGTTCGCGTGCGGTCGCCCCGATCAGGCTCTGGGCCATGCCGTCGAAGAGCGCCTTCGTGCCCCCGGCTCGCACCTCGGCGATATTGGCGGCGCGCCGTACAAGGCTGGCTTCCGCGTCCGGCTGCGGCTTGGAGCAGACAAACGCCAGTCCGCTCATCCGTTCGGGTGCCTTGCGCCACAGTTCCAGCAGCACATAGCCGCCGATCGAGCAGCCGGCAAAAACTGCTTCCTTCACTTCAAGATGATCCAGGAGTGTAAGAACGTCCGTGGCCAGTTGCCCCATGGTCAGCACCGGAGCGTCGGGAACGCGGGCGAACCCGCCGACCGGCAGGTTTTTTCCCAACTCCGAGCTGCCGTGCCCGCGCAAGTCGGGAACGATGGCCCGCACGCCGGCTAGGTCTTCAATCATCGGCCGCCAATACTCGCGGTCCAACGGCGTGGGATGCAGAAAGACCACCGGCATACCCGTGCCGGTATCCCGAAAACCCAGCCTGGTTCCGTCCGATTCGTATGTACCGTTCATATACCTGGAGGATACGCTCCCGGCAGTTCCAGCGGCTCCTCGGGAATTCCGATCCAGCCGGCCACATAGGCCACGCCCACAAATCCGCCGGAACAGAAGAAGCCAAGCACGGTGAGAATCCGCACCACGGCGACATCCCAGCCATTGGCCAGCGCCAGCGCCAGGCAGACCCCGGCAATCTGGCGGCCTACGCGCGGACGAACCAGCGGCCTGCCCGGCTGCGACGGCGCCACGGCGATCACCGCTCCGCAGTTCGAGCAGAAATGCGCGCTCGGGGGCAACCCGGTCCCGCAGCGATTGCAAAAGACGGCCATAATCGATTCCTCCTGGAGAAAACCCCGATCAACCTCAAGATACGGAGACCGCACAGCGGCGGTTCCATCTTCGCAACCGGCACAAAGGCCCATCCGCGTCCCTACGTTCCCTTGTAGGCGCTGCGCAGATACTTCCTGGCGGCATCGGCGCGCGAGGTATTGGGTCCGGCATCGATGGCGGCCTGATAGTCCCTCATCGCCATCGGACGTTCGCCGTTCATATCGTGACACTGCCCGGCCGCCAGCAGCGACCGGATCTTCAGCTCCGGCCCGACATTCCGGGTCCATGCGGCCTGCTCATAAGACTGCGCCGCCTCGCCGTAGTGCCGCTGTCCGCGCAGCGCGTCGCCCAGACCGAAGTAGGTGAGTTCCATCCGCGCCGAAGCGTAATAGCCGGGCTTGGCGTTGGCGGCCAGAATCTCGCGATACGCCGCCACCGCAACCATTCCCTCGCCCGCGTCCTTGCGCAAGTTGGCCTCTTCCAGGCTGAAGAGGTAGTCGCGCGGGAACTCGGTCTTCAGCCCGCGCACCACCTGGATCGCCTCCTTGTACCGCGCCTCGCGGCGCAAAAAGAGCGCAATCACGGTCCGCGCCTCCACGTTCGTCACCACGCCGCGGTTGCCGTCGTCGTTCAGCATCTCCAGGCCCCTGGATTTCGATCCCATAATGCCCGCGAAGCCGATCACGAATTTGAAAGGCAAGGGCAGCGCGCCCACCACGTATTCGTAGACGCCAACCACCAGCTTCGCGTCCACATACTGCGGGTCCATTTGCAGTACGCGCATGTGGTCGTCCTTGGCCTGCATCGCCAGCCGGAATCCGCTGCCGTAACCCCGCTGCACCATGGCGATGTAGGTGCATTTCAGGGCCCGCGCCCAGCCGCGCGCATAGTAGGCATCCACATCGTTCGGGTTCCGGCCGATCCGCCAGTCGGCCTCGTGAATCGCCTCGTCGGCCAGCGCCAGGATGCGGTCGCGCGCCTTGGGGTCCTCCTGCGTGGCGTGCCGCCCGGTCAGGAAGCCGTCGTTGGCGTAGAAGGTCGTGTCGAGAAGATCCTGCCGGTAGAGTTCCTGAAAGAGCACCGCGTCCAGCAGCAGCACAGTTCCCTGCGGATCGCCCGGATGCATGGCGTGAAAGCGCTCGAAACGCTCGATGGCGCCGGGATAATCCAGGTTGTAGAAGTGATCGAAGGCCTCGCGCACCAGCGGGTCGTGATTCAAGGGATTGCTATGTACCCCGGACCCGGAAGCCCAGCTCAGGCTGGCCGCTCCCAGCAGCACAACTCCCCACCACACCTTATGTACCCAGCCCGATCCCGTCTTCAACCTGAAATCTCCTTCTTTTTCTCGTGCCATGACCGGCCTCGCCACGGCTCGAATCCTCCGTCGATTCTATTCTTTGCCGCTGCAGCCCCATCCGCCCCGCAATGCATGACCCATTTTCCGCGCGGTTCCCGCTATGAAGACTGTATTTGTGTCGCCGTCCCTCCAGAGGCTTGGCCTCGAAAGAGCCGGCATCTCCGTTCTTCCGTGCCGCCGGCGGGCAAAAAAGGAAATTTCTGCCTAATTGACGTTAACCAACAATAGAAGACGCTCTCAAATCTGTGTCCTGCGTTGCTTTCAGACGGCGCGTTCCATTCGTCGTCTAACCCCTGAATTCCTCTGCCGCTTGAAGGATTGGTGAAATGAATCGGAAAGAGTTGTTGCGATTGTTGCTGAATCAAGCTCAGTTTAACGGATTCGAGTTCCGCCGCTGGTTCCAGTCTCATGTGCAGCCGGTCTGGCCCGGCGCCGAGCAGGCGTTGACCCTGCTTTCCGGCGAGGGACGCCACTACACGCTGATCTTCTGCCACGAATTCGCTAGTTGCTTCTGGCGCACCGGCGCACAGATGAGCTTCATGGTTCCCTCCATCACCTACCCCAGGGTTAACGCCCAGGGCGAAGTGGTGCAGGTCACCCGCAAGCCCTTCACCCGGCGCACCATCAAGCCCGATGTGTGGAAGTATCATCTGCGCCAAATGGCCGCCTCCGACGATCCGATCGACTATCTCTGCCGCTTCCTGCCCGCGCAGGATCAGATTGCGCTGCGCGAACCGCCTCCGGCGCCGATGCGGATAGCCCAGGCCTGATCGCCCACCCGGCACAGCCCGGGCTGCATCGATTAGGATTCAGCTATGCCCATCCCAGAGCGGTTGAATCCTACCTTCGCTCCAGCCCGTCCGCCTGTGCCTGCCCGGCTGGACCCGCTGGAGGAGGCACGCAGGCGCCTCATCGTGGCCCTCGACGTTCCGGACGCCGCCTCCGCCGCCGCACTGGTCGAGCGCCTGGAGGGCAACTGCCATTGGTTCAAGGTGGGACTGGAGCTCTTCGTGGCCGCCGGTCCCGCCGTTCTGGAACCGCTCCTCCGCCGCGGCCACTCCGTCTTTCTGGACCTGAAATTCCATGACATTCCCAACACCGTAGCCGGAGCCGTGCGCTCCGCCGCCGCGCTGGGTGTACGCATGATGACCGTCCACGCCGCCGGCGGCCCGGCCATGCTCTCCGCCGCCCGCGCCGCGCTCGACGGCCTCGCCGATCCACCCGAACTGCTGGCCGTCACCGTCCTCACCAGCATGGATGCCGCCCAATTGAGCGCTATCGGCCTCAAGGGTACTCCCGCTGCACAAGTGGAACGTCTGGCCCGCATGGGCCTCGCCGCTGGAATGCGCGGATTCGTCTGCGCGCCCCAGGAAGTCGCCTCCCTGCGCGCCCTCGCCGGCCCTCAGGGCGTACTGGTGATTCCCGGCATCCGTCCCGCCGGCTCCGCCGTCGGCGACCAGAAGCGCATCGCCACTCCCGCCGAGGCCCTCCGCCTGGGCGCCAGCTACTTGGTCGTCGGCCGCCCCATCACCCAGGCCCCCAACCCCGCCGAAGCCGCCGAGACAATCCTCAAGGAGATGGCGGGAGCATTAGCTCATCTTTCAAACACCATTTGAGGTCATAGGTCTTGTATTCTGTTGGGCATGGCAAAGCAAGTGTGGATGGTCCGGGCTGGACGTGATTCGGCCTTCATCGAAGAGTTCCTTTCTCGCCAAATGGTGGCAATTGGATGGGCAAAGCTCGGAGATTTATCGTCTGTCCACAGTCGTGAACAATTGAGCAAATTGGTGGAGCAGTGCTGGCCCGAAGAAAATAAATTCCAACACTCAACAAGTGTCGGCCAGGTATACCGTTTTCGCGAAGAACTTGTACCTGGAAAGCCTGTTGTCACCTACGATTCCGGCCGTCGCATCTATCACCTGGGAATCGTCACGGGAGATTACGCCTACCACCCCGACTACGATCCAGAACTTGTACACACGCGTGCAGTGAAGTGGGAACGTGAAATCCCGCGCGACGAACTGACCGCTGAATCAAAGAACTCCTTGGGAGCAATTTCGACGATCTTCTGCATCTCTCCGGCTGCGGCTGACGAAATCCTTGGACTAAGCCGGAATGGGTCTTCCCCACAATCTGAGAAAGGCCCTTTCGAGGAAATCGAGGTCGAAGAAGAAGCTGAAGTTCGGAAGGACACAGAGCAACGAGCACTTGAATTCTTACAGGACAGGTTGAGCAAGCTGTCTTGGGACGCAATGCAGGAGTTGGTGGCTGGCCTCTTGCGTGCGATGGGCTACAAGACTCGTGTATCACCAGCTGGACCAGACAGGGGTAGAGACATTATCGCTTCGCCCGACGGTTTCGGCTTTCAACCCCCTCGTATCGTAGTTGAGGTGAAGCATCGCAAGGGTGCTATGGGTGCTCCCGAGATACGCAGCTTTGTCGGAGGTCTTCGCCAGAATGACAACGGCTTGTACGTCAGCACTGGGGGATTCACGCGCGAAGCGCGTTATGAAGCTGATCGCACAAATCAAAATCTAACGCTGATGGACTCTGACGACTTGGGCAAGGCAATTGTTGAGCAATACGACAGGATGGACGCGGAGACCCGAGCATTGTTGCCACTTAAGAAGATTTATTGGCCAGCATAGGCCCATCCGCATTTGCTCCAGCCCCCGTCTTTGGGACCTGGGAAATCAAAATTTTTCCGCCGCTCATTGCCGAGTATTACCTTCGCTTGGCGCACAATGGTTAATAGAAGGCCCAGCGAAGAAAGCCGGGGTGCCTTCGGTCCAATCTGTCAGGGGTGTGACCGGTCCGTACCCCCCCTCCTACCCCCCTGGGGTATAGGCGAGAAACCGGGAAGCCCCCCGTTGTGCTGAAAATAAATATTTTATAATCAACAACCTACACGTTACTCCACGAGGAGTAGCTCTCTCTTGCGTATCGCATTGTGAGATTTAGATTCCATCGTTCAGCGATTCTCGCAGCCAAAACCCCGCTGTTCGCAACAAAATCTGCACTCCTCAACCGCAAAAAAGCCCGGCGATCAACCGGGCTTTTTCTTGCGCCAATTGTACAGTCGGCGCTTAGAGCTTCTCGTAAAAATCGCATACGGAGCACGAGATGTAGACTCCGCCGGGAACGCCGCGCTCGCGGTCCTTGACGCGCTTGACGATGCGCGTCGGCTTGCTGCACTTCGGACAGTCGGTCGACTTCGTCGTGTCCATTACCTTCTTGCGGTCACCTGTTTTTGCAATCTTTGCCATCGGTCGGGTGTTTCTCCTTCTGGGGGTGTCTCTGCACGCACGCGCAAGATTCCTGCACGCGGCTTCAACGGCGCGGTCATGGGCTCGCCTCATTACACAGAGAATCTGCCTTCGGTGAGCCGGACTCGCTCCCACCAGTTTACATGAAAGCCGCCTGCCTCCGGTCAGTCCGGCTGATCGCCGCCAGGCTGCGGAGCCATTTGCGGCTTGGGCGGACTGGGCTGCGAAGCATCCGCGGCCGGAGGCGGCGCGGGCTGTGCTGCCGGCTCTTCATCCGGATTGGCGCCCGGCTGGGGTTTAGGCTTGGGGAACTGCACCGGCTTCATCACCCCGGTATTCGCGTCGTCGGGCAGTTTTTCGCCCGGTTTGCGCAGGCTGGGCGGAGCGGCCGGCGCTTGTTTGTTGGGATCGCGCTCGGCGTCTCCCTCCTGGATGGGATGCGTCTCCGTGGTCAGCGGCGTGCCATCGGTGCGCATCAGCCCCGCCACCTCGTCCTTGGTGAAGATGACCGGCGTCTCGCCCATCTTGGCGAGCTCGACGCGAATTACGCGATTGCCGTTGATGCGGACAAACTCCACATCCTTGGGCGGCTTGCCGTAGATCCACTCCTCGAAGGGCATCTGCCCTTCCACCTCGCGCGATTTGCTCTCCGGCTGTCCCTTGGCGAAGAGCACCATGTCGGTGGTCATGCCCACCATCACATGGTGGTTGAGAATGGCATCTTTGAGCTTGGTCGGAAGCGTGTCGGTGAAGGCTTGCAGCGGCGTCTTCACGTCAAAGGAGATCAGCGGCGCCAGCAGCGCCTTCACCTCGGCGCCGGTCAGCTCCGGCACGTGGCCGTCGAAGGCGAGGGTAAGCCGCGCGCCCACCGGCTCCTCGTCGTTTCCCTGGATCACCGGATTCGTCACGTCAGGCCCCACGCCAATCTGCACATGGCGCAGAAAGCGGTGCTTCTTGTCCGGTCCGCCGTTCAGGTCGAAGAGAATCTTCGCGTGCTCGATCCGGATGTCGGTCAGCACCACCCGGTCGCCGGGCTTGGCCGACAATCCCTGGCTGGTCGCCATGTTCAGATAGGCTTCTCCCGCCGGCTCCAGTTTGCCGTTAGCCGCCAGCGTCAGTCCCTTGTGCCCGCGCGGAAACGGCCGCATGGCAAATCCCTGCTCCGCCTGTAGCAGACGGATCAGCTCCAGACGCGTTTTGGCGTCGAGTTCGGACTTCGAGAGTGGAACGTGGGTGGGATCGATCTGCTGATAGCGCCGGTCCACCGTGCCGGCCTTGCCGCTGGAACCGTTGGTCACCACTCCGGTGCGCGTATCGATGGTGATTTGAGCCGGAGCCCGGCCGGCTCCTAGAAAGATCAGCAGGATGCTACAACGCGCCGCCCAATTGAAACCGCTCGTATGCCAGCACTTTTCGGCCGTCTGGCGAGCGGACCGCGTCTCTTGGGGCTGGATTGGCCGGATCATGGGAGCCTCCCATGCATGCGCACTGCATAGCCGAAAAGATAGCCCGGTTCAAGCCGAAAAAGCAAATCTGCGCGGGAGCGGATGTCGCAAGACGAATCCGCACCTTCAATCCAGAACTATTGGGGATCGGCTGGCCGGTCGGTCGGCGCCGCTTCCGGCTGGGTGGGTGCCGGCGCGGCAGCCGGAAAAATCTGCACCAGGGGCGCGGGCGCCGCGGCCGCGGCCGGGCCCATCGCAGCCTCATGCTGGCGCCGCGCGGCCGCGTCCAGATCCACCGGAATCCCTCCTGGCACAATCACCGGCGCGTTGTAGCGGAAATCCAGATCGCGCGTCACCCGGAAGACCACCGGAATCGCCGCGAGAAGAACCACGAAAGCGATCCAACTGCCGTCCAGCCCGAACCCTCCGCCGGTGATCCAGAACGGCCCCATCGGGTCGCCCTGCACCACGGGCGAATGGCTGTTGACGCCGCTGACGGCGAGTCCGAAGAGCAACGCGCGGCTGGCCTTCCAGCCGAAGTTGAGTCCCCAGCTCAGCCACAGCGCCCGCGTGCGCAGATAGGCCGTGGAAAGCACCAGACTGAACGCGATGGAAACGGCGATGCTGGCGTGACTCGACCCGGGAATGAGCGTCTGCACAATGGCGTAAAACGCCGCAAAGCCCAGAGCCGCGCCCAGCGGCCCCACCGCATGGGCAAAGCGCTGAAACCCGTAACCGCGAAAGGCAATCTCTTCAGCCAGTGCCGCCAGCGCAAAAAAGGCCGCATCGGCCACCAGCCATCCCCAGGCGGAGGGCTGCAAAATCAGGACGATGGCGATGCCGCCGCCCACAACCATCGGCAGCACGCAGACCACGGCCAGCGCCCAGCCCGTCGCCAGGCCCAGTCCCGCCTCGGCCGGCCAGCCAGCCCGCCGCGGCAGTCCCTGTTCGCTCACCGGATGCAACTCGCGGTCGAGCCAGAATCCCATCCCGGCGTAGCCCGCCAGCAGCAGAAAGGCCAGCATCGCCTGCTCCACTAGCGGAGCCCATTGCTCGGCAGCAAGACCTTGCGCCCCATGCCGGGCTAGCGACCGCGCCAGAAAAAAGTAGACGACCGCGGCAATGAACTGTATGTAGGCGCGAAACCGGCCGACTCCGGATTCCGGTGTGCTCATGCGCACCCTCCAGCCACAGTTTTGCCGCCGCCCGCCGAGCATGACCTGCCGCGCAATTTCACCCTGGCTCCCAACCTATTCATCCGTTTCGCCGCCGATGCGGCCTCAGATCGAACCTTCCGTGTAGAACTGCGCTATGTTGCGGAATTTTTGCTGGCGAGCGGCCACCAGAATATCCATCGGCGTCGCCTTCAACTCGGCCAAATGCCTCTTCAGCGCGCTGCCCAGCAGGCCTGCGCCCGCTTCCGGGTTGATGTGCGCACCGCCTTCCGGCTCGGAGATAATCTCGTCCACGCAGCCCAGCGCGGCAACCTCCGGCGCGGAGATCCGCATCGCCTCGGCCGCCAACTGCTTGTGCGCCGCATCGCGCCACATGATGGCCGCGCACGACTCCGGCGTAATCACAAAGTACAGCGCATTTTCCAGGATCAGCACCCGGTCGGCGACGGCCAGCGCCAGTGCTCCGCCCGATCCGCCCTCGCCGCTGATGACTGAAATGGTGGGCACGCGCAGCCGCGACATCTCCAGAATGTTCCGGGCGATGGCCTCGGCCTGACCCCGTTCCTCGGCGCCCAGGCCGGGATAGGCTCCGGGCAGGTCGATGAAGCTGATCACCGGCCGGCCGAATTTCTCGGCGATCTTCATGCAGCGCAGCGCCTTGCGATAGCCCTCGGGATGGGGCATGCCGAAGTTGCGCCGCACCCGGTCCTTGGTGCTGCCGCCCTTGCGGTTGCCGATAACCAGCACCTCTTCGGCGCCCAGGCGCGCCATGCCGCACGCAATGGCCTCATCGTCGCCGAAGGCGCGATCCCCGTGAATCTCGCTGAAATCTGTGAAGATCCGCTCGATAAAGTCCATGGGGTAGGGCCGCTGGGGATGCCGCGCCCGCTCGATTCTGCTCCACGCCGGCGAAACTGCCTGCGCCTGTATGGAAGTCCCTGTTTCCTGTTCGCTCATCGGTACCTGGTGCCAATCCGGGCAGCGTCGCCGTAGGCCCTCTGCTGATTCTACGGGGCGCAAGCGGCCCCGACAAATACAAGACTTGCCGGCCGGCCGATTCGAGTATCCGATCGGCTATAGCGAAACCAGGGTTGCTGTGTTCTGACACGATGCTTTCAAGTTGACGCAACCAACAGGGAGCGGCAACCTCGCAATTTCTCCGCTGGGATACATCGATCCTGGTTTCACATCTAACCACAGCCTGAGGGGTCTCTCGCCGGATGCGGAGCCGCCTGGAAAAGGGGACGCACTTAGCCCGTCAATGGCGGACCAACTGCATGTGTGCCTGCCGGGTTGCTAATGCGTGCCGTTTGCCTGGAGTGCTCTCTGTGCGGCGAGCCGGCTCACCTGTTCGCTCTGCTTCACCATTTCGTGCACCGCGAAGCCCTTTTCCGCCAGCGCTCCCGTGGGACAAGCCTGGACGCATTTGCCGCAGCCGGTGCAGTTCCGCGCTTCTCCCCACTTATCCTTCAGATCGCTGACGATGCGGGAGTCGATGCCGCGTGCTGAAACCTCCCACACGTTCGCTCCTTCCACCTCGGCGCAAACGCGCACGCGGCGCGTGCACAGGATGCAGCGGTTGTGGTCCAGCACGAAGCGGGGGTGCGTCATATCGACAGGCAACTGCGGGTTGTTGTAGGAGTAGCGCACGTGGGTGATGCCCAGGGATTGAGCCAGCGCCTGCAGTTCGCAGTGGCCGTTCGATACGCAGGAGGAGCAGATGTGGTTCCGCTCCACCAGCAGCAGTTCCACGGCCATCTGCCGGTAGAGAGTCAGTTTGGCCGAGGTCGTCTTGATCGACATCCCGTCCTGGATGGGCGTGGTGCAGGCCGGAAACAGACGCTCGGTTCCCGCAAGTTCCACCATGCATACGCGGCAGGCCCCCACTGCGCTCAGCCCCTTCAGATAGCAGAGCGTCGGAATCTGCTTCCCGTTGGCGCGGGCAGCCTCCAAGATCGTCTGTCCCGCCTGGGCGGTCACCAGTTCGTCATCAATTCGGACGGAAATCGTTTTGCTTGGCAAGGCGACGCTCCTCTCTCTTCAATCGTCTCAATCGGCGCTGACAGTATCCTTCAGGTCGCAGCGAAGGCACCGGCGGCATTCCTCGAGCGCCTCTTGCGACTCGAGGCCGCCCACAACTTCTTCTTGCGAACGGACCCTGACCTCCGGGACCAGGGTGTGGGCCGTGTGCCGGCGGCTCAGGCTCGGTTCTCCCGGCGCATGACGGTCGTATTCGAACTGCTGGTAGAGCTGTTCCCAGCGCTCCTCGCCCATCAGGCGCTCGTCGATCTTCTGCGCCGCCTGCTTGCCGCCGCTCATGGCGTTGGAAACGTTGGATGCGCCGGTAATCACGTCGCCACCGGCGTAGAAGTTGGCTCGGCTGGTCTCCAGAGAGAAGCGATCGACCACGATCATGCCCTCCTCTTTGAGCGCCAGACCGGAGGCGCGGCAGAAATCCAGGTCGAAGGTCTCGCCCACGGCCAGGATGACGCTGTCGCACTTGAAGCGCTGCACCTCGTCGGTGGGGATAGGCCGCTTGCGCCCTGATTTGTCGTATTCGCCCAGGCGTGTCTTCACGATCTCGATGGCCTTCACGCGGCCGTTGGCATCGCCCAGGATGCGGTGCGGCGCGGCCAGGAAGACGAACTGCACGCCTTCTTCCTCGGCCGCCTGAATCTCCTCGTCGATCGCGGGCATATCCTTGCGCTCGCGGCGATAGAGGATGGTGGCGCTGCCGCCCTTGCGCAAGACGGTCCGGGCCGAATCGATGGCCGCGTTGCCGCCGCCGATGATCGCAACCTTGTTGCCCAGCATCACGCTCTCGCGCTTGGCCACCACTTCAAGGAACGGCAGAGCGGGATAGACGCCCTTCAACTCCGTGCCGGGCAGATAGAGCCACGATTCCTTCCAGGTTCCGATGGACAAGAAAACGGCATCGAACTGGCTCGCCAACTGGTTCAGCGGAAGATCGAATCCCACCCTGGTGTTAAAGACCATCTTCACGCCGGTAGCCTCGATCAGATCGAGCTCGCGGCGCAGCACCGACTTGGGCAGCCGGTACTCGGGAATGGCGAAACGCAGCATTCCGCCCGCCTCGCTGTGCTCGTCGTAGATGGTCACTTCGTGGCCTAGCATGGCCAGGTAGAAGGCCGCGGTCAGGCCGGTGGGACCGGCGCCGGCTACTGCGACCTTGCGCCCCGTTGCCGGAAGCTTGCGCGCCAGAATCCGCTCTTTCATCGGTTCGAAGCGATCCGATTGATAGATCGCGTCGGCGATGAAGCGATGCACCTCGCGCATGTTCACCACCTCGTCGAAGGATTGGCGCCGACAGCGATTCTCGCACGGGTGCTGGCAGATTCTGCCCGTCGATGCGGGCAGCGGATTGTCCATGATGACGGACTCGAAGGCATCTTCGAGCCGGCCCTCCTGATAAAGCTCCAGGAAGCGTGGAATGTTCATCCGCAACGGGCAACTGTTCTCGCACGGAGCCAGAGCCAGTTCCTGGCAGACGCCGGCGCGGCAGCGATGGGCCAGAATATGGTCCTCGTATTCCTCGCGGAAGTGCCGGATGGTAGTGAGCACGGGATTGGGCGCGGTCTGGCCCAGCCCGCACAGCGAACACTCGCGGATCATCCGGCCCAACTCATCCAAAAGCCCCATGTGATCCGGGCTGCCCTCGCCTTCCGTGATCGAATTCAGCGTGCGCAGCGCCTTGTTCAGACCTACCCTGCAAGGCACGCATTTGCCGCACGACTCGGAGTGGGTGAACTCGACAAAGTAACGCGCCACATCCACCATGCAGTTGTCTTCGTCCATCACCACCATGCCGCCGGAGCCCATGATGGAGCCGATCTGGGCCAGGCTCTCGTAGTCTACGGGCGTGTCGAGCATCTCCACCGGGATGCAGCCGCCGGAAGGTCCGCCGGTCTGCACGGCCTTCACGTGGCGCCCCGCCGCCGTCCCTTCCCCGATGTCATAGATGAAACTCTTCAGCGGAGTGCCCAGCGGCATCTCCACCAGCCCTGTGTTCTGGATCTTACCCACCAGCGAAAACACCTTGGTGCCAGGACTCTTGGCGCTGCCTGTTTCGGAGAACCATGCGGGGCCGCGGCTGACGATCGGCGCAATGTTGCACCAGGTTTCTACATTGTTGATGTTGGTCGGCTTGCCGTAGAGGCCCTTCTGCGCGGGAAACGGCGGGCGGGAATGCGGCCGGCCGGCGAGGCCCTCGAGCGATGCGATCAGGGCCGTTTCCTCGCCGCAAACAAAGGCTCCGGCGCCCTGCACCAGTTCAATGTCGAAGTTGAAGCCGCGGTCCAGGATGTTTGTGCCCAGCAGCCCGTACTCCCGCGCCTGTTCGATGGCCCGGGTCAGTCGGCGCACGGCGAGCGGATACTCGGCGCGCACATAGACGATGCCCTGCGTGGCGCCCATCACGTAGCCGCCGACAATCATTCCTTCCAGCAGCGAATGCGGATCGCCCTCGATCTCGTTGCGGTTCATATAGGCGCCGGGATCGCCCTCGTCGGCATTGCAGATGATGTACTTCATATCTGCCTTGGCCTTGGCCAGAAAATCCCACTTATTGCCGGTCAAAAAGCCCGCGCCGCCGCGGCCGCGCAGCCGGGAGGCCTTGATCTGCTCGATCACGCTCTCTCCGCGTCCATCGATCAGCACCTTATAGAGAGCCTGGTATCCGCCCACCCCGATGTACTCTTCGATATCTTCGGGATTGATGAGCCCGCAGTTCCGCAGAACAATCTTCTTCTGTCCCTTGAAGAAAGGAATCTCGTTCCACTGCGCGATTTCCGGATAGCCCTGCCCATACTTCACGTGCGATGTAATGTGATCCCAATCCTCGATCTTGCAGTAGATGAGGTCGGGCGGCATCACTTTGCTGGTAATGCTGTCCAGAATGCGCACGGCGTCGTTGGCCTGCACATGACGCAACACCACCAGCGGGCTTCCGGGAAGGCGAACGTTGACCAGCGGCTCCTGAAAGCAGGAGCCGAAGCAGCCCACGCTGGTGAGCAGCACATCCATCCCCCCGCGCTGGATTGCATCTTGCAGGGCGCGATAGACCTCTTCGGCTCCGTTGCCGCCGCCGCAGGTTCCCATCCCGACTGCAATGCGCGGAATGGCCGGCGTCAGCTTGGCCAGCCCTTCTTCACGTACCGCGTTGAACGCGCCAATATCCAGAATTCGAGGCATTATGCCCTCCCCTCGGTCAACGCCTTCACTTCCCGCAGGAGCGTCCGCTCATTCACGTGGCCAAGAATGTGGTGATTCACTTCCACCACCGGCGCCAGCGCGCACTGGCCAAAGCAGGCCACCGTGCGCACCGTGAACTTGTTGTCCGGCGTGGTGAGCGCTACTTTATCCGGCTTCTTGTTCTTGCCCAGATTGCGCTTGCTCAGCCCCAGATCCAGGCACAGCCTTTCCAGCAGTTCGCGCGTGCCCCGCGTGTGGCAGGCCGTCCCGCGGCAGACTGAGATCACATTACCGCCCTGCGGCTCGAGGTTGAAGAGCGCATAGAATGTCGCGGCGCTGTAGATCCTTGCCGGAGGAACCCCCGTTCTCTCCGAGATATAGCGCAAGGACTCCATGGGAAGATATCGATGCGGGTTGGCGGCTTGAACCGTTTCCAGGATTCCCAGCAGCGCTCCCGGCCGGCCTTCGTGCTTGGCGATCACCTGGTCGATCATCAGCTTTTCGTTCGCGTCCAGGACTCCATTGGCGACACTTCCCATGATTTCCTCCCCTCAAAGCCAGGCATGGCCGGCAGTCGGACCCACGGCGCAAACCTTTCTTCCCCACAGATCAGGCAACCGGCGCACCATTGCATTCCTCCAAGCCGAAAGCACAGCTTCGCTTCCGCGCTTGCGCGGCGGTCTTGAATCGAACATCGCAATACGGAAAACCAATTTTGTCGAACCGGCGCGCCTGGGTTTCGCACTCCCGCGCATAAGCCGGCAATCCAGGGCCCAGCCTGACAACCGTGCGCAGTCCCCTCGCCTCTTGCCGGAAGATATCCTCTGGCTCACCGGCGGGTCGTTGTCCTGCGCGCTCCACACAAATTCGAGAGGGCGGCATGGTCAGACCCTCCTCAATTCTGGACAATTTCTCAGGCGAGGAAATAGGGAGGAAAAGTGCATTCGCCCACTGCGCTTCGTATACCTGGCGAAAGAAGATCCGGCGCCCGTGATTTCAGCGCTATCCGTTGATAATTCTCCCCGGAGATTGTCCGTCTGGAACTGTGAAGCCCTGATGAATCTTTAGGATGTGCCTCAGATCACACTTGTTTGTGACGATTGGGCTTGCTCCCAATAGCGGGATATTGCGGGAAAATGAACAAAAAAAGGAAATGGTCATCCCTTGGCGCTTGCTCCGCTTTCACGGAGCAAGCGTCTGGCAGTCTGGAACGGCTAGAGCGGAACCAGAGTCGGCGTATCCCGAAAGCGCAGCATTGGAATCGACGCGACCATCAGGGAGCGGCGACCTGGCACGAAACTCAACAGGACACAGTCACTCTGGTTTCGCTCTAGTCATTGACCGCTTGGTGTTGAACCGACCATGAACGCCCTAGGCCCCGGCTTTGGGACCTGGGAAAGCAGAAACTCTAAGCACGAAATCAGGCGGTCAGAAACCTAGGCTTCCGGTCCCTCTGTTTCCGCCTCTTCCGGCTCCGCCGGTTCAGATTCGACTTCAGGCGAAGTCTCCTCGCCGGCATCCGTGTCGTTGGAAACGCCGAGCAGCGCATCGATGCGATAACCAGCCGCCTCGGCTGTCTCCAGAGCCTCTTCGACGGTTCGGCTCATCTCTTCCACCGCGGCGCGGCTGGGAGCAGCCTCACCCGCCAAGCGGAGCAGCGACGGCATCAGCAACCACCAGAGCAGCTCCTCATACAGCTCGCGGACCAGGTAAGAGTGGCCCTCTGCCTGGTGGACGCCGGTCAGCCAGCGCACATCGGAATCGAGCCACAAGGTCGCCGAAAGAGCGATCTTTTCGTCTCCTGCTGCTGCCGTTTCATCTGCAACCGGCTCGGCGAAGTCGGCAGCCGGGGCTTCCGATTCGCCATCAGCTGCTTCCCGCACCTCTGCGGGAGTTTCCACAGTGCCCTCCGGCGCTTCCACGGCAATCGCGGGCTCGGCTCCGGCCGCCGCTTCCTCCGGCCTTCCAACCCCGGCGCCGGCAAGCAGAACAACCTTGATGCGCGCGGCGACGCGCCAGCTCTCCTCGCCCTCGAATCCGAGAGCGGCAAAGGCCTGGGCAAACGGTTCGCGCAGCCGGAGGCGGTCAAACACGTCCAGCGCCACGCGCTCCGGCGCTTCCGCGTCGAGAGATTCGGCCAGCAACTCCAGCGCGCACCAGCCAAGCACCGGACCCCACATCGCCGTAGCCGTGAACTGCGGGCTGGGGCTGGGAAGCACACGGCGGGCGGCAACCGTCCACGGAACCCGGAAGAGCGCCTCGATGGCGGGAATGCGCATGGCTGCACGCAAACGCTCGCGAAGAGTCCCGCGCAGCGACGCCGCGTCGATCGGTTGGGCCATGCCGGCTGCCTGGCCTTCTGTTGCAAGGCGCGCGGAATAGGCCGCCTGCGCCGCGCGCAGCAAAACTTCGCAACGGGCCCAGGCCAGATCGAAGAACTCTCTGCGCTCCTGCTCGATCTTCTTGTCGTTTCCGGTGGCCAATGCGCGGGGATGCTCTGCCAGGTCGGCGAAGATGCGCACCACGGCCGGGTCGAGCAGTTGCCGCAACGCATCGTGAACCGGTCGCAGTTCCAGATTGACCAGTGCATCGTCGAGGTTGGGAACGCCGTGCCCCTTGAGCTGATCCGAGAGCCGGTCCCAGGGCTGCTCCGCCGTGGAGCGCAGCTCGCGCCAATCGAGGAAGACGTGGCACTGATAGGCGTGCAGGTCGAGCGTGAGGCCGCGTTCCGCCAGGTCGTTGGCCCGGCGCAGATATTCGAGACCCGTAAGCGAGTCGCGCCACGCCAGAACGAAGGCGCCGTCGCCGGTCACTCCCAGGCCTTCCCGCAGGCGCTGCTGGCGCAGTTGCCCCGCGCCCTTGTCGGCGTAGGCCGCGGAGAAATCGATGGTTCCGTGCGCCGTGCCATAGCGGTTGTTGTAAACCACCAGGGCCCGCTCGCCGCCGTTCCGGTTCGAGTAGGCGAAGACATTCTCGTCCACCTTGCCTGCATCCTGAAAGAAGTCGTAGAGCAGAAAGTTGCTGCTTTCGGCGAAGAGCCAGCGCCGCTTCAGCAGCGGAGCGATCTCCCGCTCGTGGCGTTCGACCAGCCAGTTATCGGGCGTTTCGTCGTAGCGGGGCCGCTGGTACTCCATGCCATACTTCTCGGTGAATCCCTCGATCTGGCCGTGGCCGAACATGGGCAGGCCGGGCAGCGTCGCCATCAGCGCGGCCACGCCAAAGCACTTGTCGCCCTTGCCGAACTGGTCGATCGCGGTGCGCTCGTCGGGATTGCTCATGAAGTTGACATAGCGCTTCATGATGTCCGGATCGAATTCCAGCGTGTTCTTGATGACCGAGCGGTACTTGGCGTTCTCCTCGTCCCGCATCATATTCATGAAGGCGCTGTTATAGACGCGGTGCATACCCAGGGTGCGGACGAAGTAGCCCTCCATGAGCCAGAAGGCCTCGGCCAGCAGCAGCGTTCCGGGCACTTCGGCGGCCACGCGATCCACCACCTCACGCCAAAACTCGTGCGGCATGTGCCGGTCGAACTCGGCCTGGCTCATGCCATATTCGGCGCGGGAAGGAATGGCGCCGCTCGCGCCGGGGCCGGGAAACCATAACCGGTGAAAATGCCGCTTGGCTAGGGTCATCGCGGCATCGAAGCGAATCACCGGAAACAGCCGCGCCACATGCAGGATGGTCTGGATCACCTGCTCCCGCACCGCCGGATTCAGGTAGTCGAGTTGCGCCGTGTCGTTCCAGGGAAAGCTGGTGCCGTCGTTGCCGTGGTAAATATAGCGGGTTTCGCCGCTGTTGCGGTCGCGGCGCTGGAAAACTACCGCGGCATCGGTCTGTTCGAAGTAGTGGTCTTCAATCTTGATCTCCACCCGTCCGTCGTGGGAGAGATCGGGACCGTTGAAACTGTAGGCGGGATAGGGCGTCTCCGGACGGGAGATGAACCACTCGGGATGCTCGACAACCCAGGGCGAATCGATGCCCATGTGGTTGGGCACCATGTCGCTGGCCAGCCGCACGCCATGGTGATAGGCGCGGTCGCGCAGGTTGATGTAGGCTGCCTCGCCGCCCAGGTCCTCGGCGATCAAGTAATCGAAGAGCGAATAGGCTGAAGCCACGGCATCCGAGTTGCCGCAAAGCTGCTTGATGGTCTTCGAGGCGCGGCTGCGCTCCCAAACGCCGATCAGCCACAGCGAGTTGAGTCCGCGCTGCGCGAGCGTTGCCAGTTCTTCGTCGGGAATCTCGTCCAGGCGCGCGATTCTGCGGCCATATTGCTTGCTGAGCTGCGCCAGCCACACGTAGGTGCTCTTGGCGATCAGCACCGTGTTGGGCATCCAGGCCGTATCGGGCGAGAATTTCTCGTATTCGTGGGCCGGATCGCCAAAAGTCGGCACCTCGGAGTGGCTGACCACGGAGGGCCACTGCTGCTGGCCGCTCTCCCAACGGCGCTTGGCCGCGGCTTCGGCGGCCGCGCGGGCCTGAGCGGCGGGAGGATTGAACTGCATCCAGATGGCCAGTTCTTCCTCGTGCAAAATCTCGCCGGCAATCAGCAGATAGTGGTCCAGGCTCTCGCCCAGCAACGGCTTCCATAGCTTGCGAATGAGGGCAAGCTGGTCGCTGAGGGAGCGGGGCGAACCCACGGCCGGCGCGCGCAGCAGGTCCAGTAGGTTCACCGGCTTGGCATCCGGAAGAGGGATCAGGGGCCGGGTGGCAAAGTACTCCGGCAACTGTTGCGTCACCTGCCGGTAAACGGTCTTCTCGGCCAGCGTCTTCTCTTCGAAAAGCTCTTCGAAGGGTTTGAAGGCCTCGTTGCGGTTGGCGGCGAAGAGCAGCAGCAGCTCTTCCAGTGCGGCGGCCCGGTGAGGCATCCCATCGGTTTGGCCGGCCAGCCATTGCTGCGGCGTCTCCAGCCCGCGCAGCACGCTCGAACCGGGAAACTGCTCAACAAACGTCAGCAGCATGGCGTCCAGCGGCGCCGAACCCACCTGCGCAGAAAACCAGTCGAGGGCAGCCGTAATCACCTCGGGATCGAACTGCTCCCGGTAGCGCGCCATCAGCACGTGGCTGGTCTCGTCGATCAGCCCCATGGCGTAAAGCGACCCGGCATGAACCGCCAGTTCGGGATGCTTTTCCACATCGCGAACCTTGTTCATGCGGTACGCAAACTCTCGGGCTCCGGCCAAATTGGCAAAAACCACGTTCCCCGTATACGAGAACAGTGACTCCGCGAACTGGTAGCGTTCACGCGCGCTGCGCGAAATGTGGAATTCCATCATCGAAAACCGTGCTCCCAAACTCTCTTGCCGCCTGCCCCACCCTCACTGCATTCTCAGCGGAGCGAAGCGCAGTCGAAGAGAACCTGCATCTCCGCCCCTTTTAGGGCCACTGTGGAATTCCCTGTCAGCCATACACCCCAGTCGCCGGTCAGGCTCATCCGGCGGCATAAACACAGCCAAAAGTTAAGGTACACCAAAGGACGGAAAAGCGCTGAAGCCCGTGATTCTAAATCCGCGATGGCCGGTCTGGCTGCCCGTTCGTCTTACGGGCAGAGAGCCAGTTTCCCGTCGACCGGCCGCCCGGCCGCAACTCGAAGTTTGGGCATCTGAAATACCCCCGAGAGAGAAGGCGATCGGACGGAAACCGGAGTGACCCCGGCGACTTCGGTGTCGTCGCCGCTTTTCATCTACGATTCATCGCTCAAAGCCGCATCGGGTTTTCTACTAGACCCATGCCCTACCTGTTTCGCAACTGGTCTCGCTCGCTGCTCTTCGTTGTCGTCTTCATCGTCTCCCAGCTTGCCGGTCTTCATGCCGCGCCGGTCCTGATGATTTCCATCGACGGGATGAAGCCGGAATATGTGACCCATGCCGCCGAACATGGCCTGAGAATCCCGACGCTGCGCCGCTTTCTCGTGGAAGGAACCTATGCTGATGGCGTGGTCGCGGTCCTGCCCACGGTCACCTATCCCGACCACACCACGCTGATCACCGGCGTCTGGCCCGCCGAGCACGGCATCGTCAACAATACCCTCTTCGATCCGATGCGCAATCTGGACGGCGCCTGGTACTGGTATGCCGGCGACATCCGCGTGCCCACGTTGTGGGACGCCGCGCACCAGAAGGGCATCGGCACCGCCAGCGTGAGCTGGCCGGTCAGCGTCAACGCCACCAGCGTCGATACGCTGATTCCCGAGTACTGGCGCGGCGGCAGCGACTCCGTCGATCCCCAGGATGCCAACCCGCAGGACATTGAACTAATGGCCGCCATTTCACGTCCTGAAGGGTTGTTGTTCGCTCTCCAGAAGAGGCTCGGCCCCTACATGATGGGCAACGACACCACCGTCGACGGCGATCGCACGCGCACTCGCTATTCGCTCGACATTCTGGAACACCAAAAGCCGGGATTCATGACCGTCCATCTCAGTTCGCTCGACGAGTCGGAGCACGTGAGCGGCCCTTTCAGCGAGGATGCAAACAAGACGCTCGAAGCCGTGGACGGGATGGTCGCCCAGCTCATTGACGCGGCAATCAGGAACGACCCCAAGACCGTCGTGGTCATTGTTTCCGACCATGGTTTCGTAAACGTGCATCACGCATTGAATATCGCGATCCCATTTTTACAGGCTGGACTGATTCAGGCCAAAATCGACGCGAACGGCAGAACCACGGTCACTTCGTGGACGGCAGAGCCCTGGGCAACCGGCGGAATGGCGGCGATCATGCTGCATGAGCCGTCCGATGCCAAAACGCGCGAGGATGTGCGCGCACTGCTCGATCGGCTGGCTGCCGATCCGGCCAACGGAATCGCGAGGATTCTGGATCAGACGGAAATCAAACAGACCGGTGGATTTCCCGATGCCGAGTTCATCCTCGCTCTGCAACCCGGTTTCACGTTCGGCTCAGCTTTCTCCGGTGCGCTGGTCAGCGATCAGCCGTCGGTAAAGGGTACGCACGGCTACCTGCCTTCGTATCCAGAGATGCGCTCCTCGTTCTTTGCCATGGGCGAAGGCATCGCGCCAGGGCGCGACCTTGGTGTCGTCGATATGCGCCAGATTGCTCCAACCGTTGCCGCGATTCTGGGCGTGAGCTTGCCAACCGCCAAGGAGCCCAGATTGAATCTGGCTCGTTAGTGCGCTGTCGGCTGCCCCAGGTCTGGATTCTCCCTGGGGCCCGGCGACAGGTCCCCGTCGCTGGGGTAGTCGAGACCTGGGAAGGACTGCACTTTTCTCCCTCCCATTTGCAGATAATATCCCTCCGTTGGCGCACACTATAGATAGAAGACAAGAGAACAACCCCCTCCCCCCGGTGAAGCCATGCTCAATATCGCCGACGCCAGCCTTCCGCTGCCCCACAGCCCACCCAGCGGTCTCGAAATAAACTTTGCTCGTTTTTGGCTGTGAAACTGTGAGATCGAACCTAACTTGAACGGAATCAATGACCTTTCCGGACACCCTCACAGTTACACAGCGCCAGTACAACTGTAAAACCTCAGTCAAGCGCCTTATGAAAGCGAAGGATGGAGATCGTCAGCAAACTGAATCCCAGGCCCGCCATCGCGGCCATCTGAGGCCACAGAATCTCCATGCCCACGCCTTTCAGATAGGTCCCGCGCAGCACGATGAGAAAGTAGCGCAGCGGAATGAGATAGGTGAGATATTGCATCCACTGCGGCATGGTAGCGATGGGAAAACCGAAGCCCGAAAAAGTGATCGCGGGCATGATAAAGAAGAAAGCCGTCACCATTGCCTGCTGTTGCGTGGAAGAAACGGTCGAAATCAGCAGGCCCACGCCCAACATGCAGAGCAGGAAAAGAATCGCTCCGGTCAGCAGCACTGAGATATGACCGCGGAATGGAACCTGGAACCATAGCGTCCCGACCACCGCAATCAGCGAAACATCGAAGAGGCCGATCAGGAAGAAAGGCAGCGTCTTGCCCAGGATGAACTCCGCCGGACGGATGGGCGCCACCATGATCTGTTCGAGCGTGCCGATTTCGCGCTCGCGCACCACCGCAAAAGCCGTCAGTGTAATTACCAGGACCAGGGTCAGGCTGCCGATCACTCCCGGCACAAAGAACCAGCGGCTGCGCAACTCCGGGTTGTACCACGGCCGCGGTTCCAGCTCGACCGAGGGAATCATTTCGCTCAGTTGCGGCGCGATCCGGCCGATGCGGTCCTTCTGGTACTCCTGAGCAAAGCCAAGGGCGATCTGCGAAATGTAGCTCGAAGCGATCAGGGCGGTATTCGAGTTGGTCGCATCCACGATCACTTCCATCGGCGCCGTCTGGCCGCTGCGCAACTTCTGGGCAAAGCCGGCATCGATCTCCAGGCCGACGGTAGCTTTTCCGCGGTCGATCAGGTCGCGAATCTGGCGCGAGTCGGTCAGTTGCCGCTGCACGTCGAAGTAAGGGCTGGATGTGAAACGCGAAACCAACTCGCGGCTCTCCTGGCTGTGATCCAGATCGAGCACCACCGTCGGAACGTGACGGATTTCAAAAGTGGCCGCGTATCCAAAGACCAGCATCTGCACGATGGGCGGAACGATCAGGATGATCCGCGTCCGCTTGTCGCGGAAGACCTGGATGAACTCCTTGATTAACATCTGTTTCAGGCGCCCGAACATGCGTTCTCTCCTTTACTCCAGCCTCTTGTGGAAGCTGCTGGTAGCCAGCAGCGCCAGTACCAGCGCAAAGACAGCCAGGGGAATCAGATCGGCGTAGAGCATCGCCGTCGGCGTCCCTTTGAGGAAGATCTGCTTTAGCACCGAGACATAGTAGCGCGCCGGCAGGATGCGCGTGATCCACTGCAGTGCGACGGGCATCTGCTCGATCGAAAACAGGAATCCCGACAATAGAAAAGCCGGAAGGAAAGTAATCAGCAGCGCAATCTGACTCGCGGCGAACTGGCTTTTCGCAAGCACGGAGATGAAGAATCCCAGCGACAGCACAACCACCAGAAACAGCGCGGAACTGACCAGCAGCGTGACGTAAGAGCCGCGAAACGGCACGTGGAACCAGTAAATCGCAATCGCGGCGCAGACGACGACATCGAACATGCCGAGAACGAAATAGGGCGCCAGCTTGCCCAGCATGATCTCCATCGCGCTCACGGGAGTCGAGATCAGTTGCTCCATGGTGCCGCGCTCCCACTCGCGCGCGATGGTGAGCGAGGTGAGGAACGCGCCGATCACCGACATCACCAGCGCCAGCACGCCGGGAATGATAAAGGCGCTGCTCTCCAGATTCTCGTTGTACCAGGTGCGCGTTTCCACGCTCATCGCGGCAGGCTGCAGTGACTGCCCACGCTCGTGCAGCCAGTTGATTTGAACCTCCGCCGAATAGCCCTGAACCACCGCCTGGGCATAGCCAATGAGCACGTTGGCCGTATTGTCGTCCGTGGCATCGACAAGCGCCTGCACCTGCACTGGTCCGCCCTCGCTCAGACGCTGCGAAAAGTTCCACGGGATCACGATCCCCATCTTGGCGTGGCCGTCGTCGAGCGCCTTTGCAATCGCGGGATAGCCGTCCACCACGCACACCACATGGAAGTATTCGCTGGCTTGAAAATGCTTCAGCAGGTCCTGGCTCTGCTGGCTGCCGTCGCGGTCGTAGACATACACCGGCAGCCCCTTGAGATCGAGATTGACGCCGTAGCCGAAGAGCAGCATCAACGTCACCGGCATGATGACCACGATGATCAGGCTGCGCGAATCGCGGAGGATCTGGACGATTTCTTTTTTGGCCACGGCCAGCAAGCGCGTAAAGCTCATGGTTTGCGCTCCTCTGCCGCATCGCGCGCTGTGGTGAGAGAAACAAAAACATCTTCCAGCGTGGGGCGAATCTTCTCGATGTGGCTGACGTCGATGCTGCGATCTGCGAGATACTTCTCAATCCGCGGCATGGCGGCAACGGCATCCGGCACAACCAGGTGCAGAGCATTGCCAAAGACCGCGGCATCCATCACCTCCGAAGCCGATTGCAGCGCTTCCACCGCGCCTCCCAAAGGCTCGCACTCGACCAGCAGCAATTCGCCTTTCATCGAGTCCCGCTTTAACTCGGAGGGCGTGCCGAGCGCGACCATCTTGCCGCGAAAGATCAACGCCAGGCGGTTGCAATACTCCGCCTCCTCCATGTAATGCGTGGTCACAAAAACGGTCACGCCCTCTTCCGCCATCTGATGAATGAGATCCCAGAACTGGCGGCGCGAGATGGGATCGACGCCGGAAGTCGGCTCATCCAGAAAGATGATCGGCGGCTTGTGCAGCACCGCGCAGCCCAGCGCCAGCCGCTGCTTCCATCCGCCCGGAAGCGTGCCGGTGATGAGATTCTCCTGACCTTTCAGGTTGGCCATAGCCAGCACCCATTCGATGCGGCCTTGAAGCTCCTTCGCAGGCACACTGTAAAGCCCGGCAAACAATCGTATGTTTTCGATCACCTTGAGATCGTTGTAGAGAGAAAACTTCTGCGACATGTAGCCAATGTTCTGGCGCACGGCCTCAGGCTTACGGGCCACATCGTATCCGGCAACCAGCGCGTGACCCGAGGTAGGCCGAAGCAGCCCGCACAACATGCGAATGGTGGTGGATTTGCCCGCTCCGTTCGGTCCCAGAAAGCCAAAGACCTCGCCCTTGCGAATCTCGATGCTGAGCCGGTCCACGGCCACAAAGTCGCCGAACCGCTTCACCAGGTTCTCCACCACGACTGAGTTGTTGGCTTCAGGCATGGCTCGGACCTCCGCCGCCCACCGCATCCACAAAGAGGTCCTCGATGGTGGGCGCGACTTGTTGAATCGCGTCATAGTGCGCATCTGCGCTCTTCAACCGAGCCTCGAACTCCGGAATGCGGCGCGTGGCATCGTCAACCACCACATGCAACCCATCGCCGGTCATCACCAGGCTTGAGATGCCGTCCGCATCTTCGAGCAGGCTGCGCAGCGTGCGTGGGTCCTGCGAAGTAACAGACAGCACGCCTTTGCCTAACCCGGCCTTGAGATTCGCCGGCGTGTCGCAGAAGAGCAGCTTGCCCTGGTGGAGCAACGCAACGCGATGGCAGCGCTCGGCTTCGTCCAGGTAGGCGGTCGAGGTAAGAATCGCCACGCCCTCCGCGATCAGTTCGTAAAGGATGCGCCAGAAGTCCCGCCGCGAGACGGGATCGACGCCAGTGGTCGGCTCATCCAGCAGGATCACCTTGGGGCGATGAATGAGCGCGCAGACCAGCCCGAGCTTCTGCTTCATGCCGCCGGAAAGTTTGCCGGCCAGCCGCTTGCGGAACTCGCTCATTCCCGCCGCTTCAAGCAACTGCGTCGAGCGGGCGTTGCGTTCCGCTTTATGCACACCGAAGAGGTCGGCGTAAAAGCGGATGTTCTCGTCCACGGTCAGGTCCTCGTAAAGCCCGAAGCGCTGCGGCATGTAACTGAGCGCGTGCTTGGCGCCCTCGGGATCACGCGCTACATCGAATCCTGCAACCGTGGCTTTGCCCGCATCGGGCGGCATGATGCCCGCCAAAATGCGCAGGGTCGTCGTCTTCCCTGCCCCATCTGGACCAACCAGGCCGAAGATCTCTCCCGCGCGCACATCGAAGCTCAGCGCATCGACGGCGCACACACCCGGAAAGCTCTTGCTGAGCCCCTCGGCCTTGATTGCAGGCGCGATTGCGGATTGGAGTTGCTCCGTCATTGCTTGGCTGGAGCGGCTCCCACCGGCTGCGCGGAAGCGCTCGCAGCCGCCAGTTCGAGATGCGCGTCGGCGGGCATGCCCGGTTTCAATTCGTGATTCGGATTGTCGATATCGATCTTGATCCGGTAGACGAGCGTGACCCGCTCCTTGTAGGTCTGCACGCTCTTGGGCGTGAACTCGGCGTTCGACGAGATGAACGAGATGCGCCCGTGGTACTGCTTGCCGGGATAAGTATCGGTGGTAACGGTCGCCTCCTGGCCCCAGTGAATCTTGCCCAGATCGGTTTCGGCGATATACGCGCGCAGCCAGATGTGATCCAAATCGGCCAGCGTCACCACCGGAGATCCGGGCGCAACCACTTCGCCCAATTCCGTCTGGCGCACGGTAATCACGCCGGTGGAAGGCGCACGCAGAATGGTGTAATCCAGATTCACTTGCGAAAGCCCCAGATCGGCGCTGGCCTGGTTCAGATTGGCGCGCGCGATCGCGATATCTTCCTTGCGGCTGCCCTCGACGGCCTCGTTGTAGCGCTGCTGCGCGGCCTTGAAGATAGCCTCGGCCCGCTTCAGCGCCGTCGCGGCCAAGTCGCGATCCTGCGCGGAAACCTCATCTTTGGCAAAAAGCCGCTGGGCGCGATCGTTGTCCAGCTTCTTCTCTTCCAGGTCGGCCTGCGCATCGATCATGGTCTGCTGCGCCGCCTTCACTTCCTGCTCCCGCGTTCCGGCCAGCGTGAGCGCCAGGTCGGATTCGCGCACGCGTACGCTGGCTTCATCGACTCGCACCTTCTGTTTGTAGTCGGCGTCTTCCAGCCTCGCCAGCAGAGCGCCCCGCTCCACCTGCTGGCCTTCCTCGACTGGCAAATCCACGATGCGTCCCTGCACCTTAAAGCTCACCAGGCTCTCGTGCGCTTCAATGTTGCCGGAAAGCGTGAGTTGATTTTCGGGCACGGTCTTTTTGACGAAGCGCGGGTAATAATACACACCGGCGGCAATGGCAGCCACCAGCAGAATCACGACGGGGATCACTCGTTTCATAGCTTCAAACCTCGCAAGCGGGAATCCCGCATGCAGCTCATTTGGTAGAGCCGCCGCTGGCTTCCCCCTGAAACTGTGCAATGTTCTTTTCCGTGTTGCCCATGGCGCGGGCCAGCGCAAACTTCGCATCCACGTGGCTGGATACGGCAAGAATGTAATTCTCCTGCGCGCGAGCCAGTTCGTCCTGGGCCGTAACCACTTCCACATTGTTGGCCGTGCCGGACTGGAAACGATCTTGCGCGAGTTCGAGTTCGCGCTGCGCCAGTTCCTGGCCCTCCAGGGCAACCGTCACTTGCTCGGCCGCGGAATCCAGATTCAACAGCGCCTCGCGGATATCCTCTTCAATACCGCGCCGCAGATCGGCAATCTGGTCGTCGATGCGCTTCACGCGGCTGGCAAGCTCCTCCGCCTCGCCGTTGCGGTCGCGATCGAAGACGGTGAAATCAATTTCGCCTTGAATCAATCCCGTGCCCTGCACGCCCCCGATGCTGCGGCCAATCGCGCCGTAGTTGCCGTTGATGCTCAGCCTGGGGTAGAAACGGGCGCGGCTTGCGCGCTGCTGTTCAACTAGGCTTTGGCGCTGACTGGCCAGCGAAAGGTAATCGGCACGAGCCAACAGCGCCGCGGGCACAAGCGTCTCGGGTTCAGGCTGATTCAGGGTCTGGTAGCGGAGCGGTTCGGCGAGTTCCAACGGCGTGCCAGGATTCATGCCCAGGTTCCGCGTCAGAGCCAGCAGCGACTGTTTCAACTGGTTTTGGGCCACAAGCAGCGCCTGCCGGTCGTTCGCCAGTTGTACCTCGGCGCGCAGCACATCCACGCCCGTGGCCGTTCCGGTATCGTGCTTGTCCTTGGCCAGCTTGAAGAGCGTGCTGGAATCGGTCACCCGCGACTGGGCTGCATCCACGCGCGCCGCGGCGGATTGCGCATTGAGATAGAGAGCGGCAATCGAGCGGACAATCAGATCGCGCGCATCGTCGTAATCCATTTTGCCGGCATCGAGCGCCCGCTCGCTGGCCTTCAACCCGCGATAACTTTCCAGATCGACAATATTCTGCTGCGCATAGACGCGGAAATCGTAATTCGAAAACGGTCCCACAACGCTGGGGATCGGGATGCCCGGCACCGAGAGCCCGAAGGCGCGCATATCGCGGTTTTGCACGTTGGCGTAGCTTTGCGCGTTGATGCGCGGAAGCAGCGCAGCAGCCAGTCGGCGCTCCCGCGTGCCTTCGGCCTCATCCACCCGCGTGCCCGCAACCAGTACGCTGAGGTTGGCCTGGAGCGCCTTCTGAATTGCATCCTGCAGCGTCAGCCGGTAGGGCGCTGGCTGCTCCGCCATGCTCGGAGAGCCTGCAACCAGCCACGGAGCCAGGCTTGCCAGCAGCAGAAGAACGGTTTTGAAAAAATCCGGTTTCATGATTCCCACTCTTACCCCTTGACGGCGATCGATCTCCAGAAGTGCTGAAAGCTGTCTTCCATCCAGACAGCGAGCGCGGGTTCCTCGTGCAGTGACCAGAAAAGAACGGTGCCCATGAACGCCTGTAGTGTCTGAATCGCGACCTTTTCTTTCTTCAGATGAGGGTCGATTTCCCCCCGCTTCTGCCCCGACGCCACAACCTCCGCGATCATTCTGCGGCCCTCTTGCATGTTGCGCGCGATCAACTTGCGCACGCCCTCGCTGGCCAAGAACGACGAGATCAGCGCGCGGGCAAGGTCCGGGCTGCGCCCTGGCTCCTCCGCGGCGCGCAGAAACAGGTGGTGCAAAACAGCGTGAATCGTCTGCTTGCTCTGATCTGCCAATGCCAAAGCCTCTGCGACTTTGCCAAGCTGAATCTCGGCCATCACGCCCAGCACGTGATCTTTGCTCTCGAAGTAATTGAAAAAAGTTCCCTTGCCCACATCCGCGGCTTCGGTGATCTCTTCCACCGTGACGTTGGGAAAGCCGCGCGCGGCAAAGAGCTGAAGCGCGCAGCGGAAGAGCCTCAGGCGCGTTTCCGCGGCGCGGCGCTCGCGCCGTCCCATGCCTTCCCGGTGGAGCGACTTCCCGGCATCGGGAGCGGTAGCGGAAGCGGTTGCACGAGATGGATGACTCTTATTCATTTACGATTCATAGCCATTATTGACTTTCGGTCATATTCTTGCGCAAGAAGAACTCTCTGTCAAGAGCCGTTTTTATTGAAAGGTGTTTTTCCGCGCCTGGCGCCGGGATGCCGCAAATCTGGGCCGTCAGGCCGAACAAACCCGCGGGACGCTTGTTTCCTCTTCTGCTCGCCATTTAGGGCGGCTTGCAAGGCGCGCGCCGGCTCCCGTCCGCGCAGTACAAGCCCTGTGCCGGGAACCCTCTGGCAAGTTGGCGTTGCACTCACCGCACGATTGCCGGTCGACTGGAAATGCTACAGCGCAGAGAGGTGGCAGAGCCCGGTTGAATGTCCCTGACTTAGAATCCGCAGGCCGCAAGACCGTGAGGGGGGCAATTCTCTCTCTGGGCACTAACATGCTCAACAAGTTACAACAAGATTCTCTCCGGGGCTAGAACACAAAAAAGTGCTGGCGCCACTTGTGGAGCCACTTCGTTCCAATCCTGCCAGCATCGCACGGGATGACAATTTCATGTCGAGAAAGGCGGTTCGTAAGGATATGGGCGTCTTTGAGAAAGTGCCTGCTCGGGCATCTGGTGAATTCACTTCAAAGTCGAAGGTGTCGAGCATCGCGAGGAGGTAGGGTGGCGCGATGAAATTGTGAGCCCTACGGAAGACCGGTGTGGTTCGCAACGTGAAGCTCCCCGGCCAACATGAAAAACAAGATTGTCGAGTTTTCCGAGATCACCCACGAGGCCATTGACTGGTACGCCAATTACGAGCGCAGGTAAATTCGCAACTCCAAGGGTAGAATGACATTCATCTTGGGGACCTTCGGCGATCGAGTCATGGATGAGACAATCCGCCTGACATCGACTCATGGCTCGGCGCCTACGAATGGTCCCCTGCTACCAAGAATCGCTACAAGAATGTTTTCGGAACAACGTTCAAGATTACGCTACCTCTTCATACGCAGTGTTTCCGACGGCCAAGACCAGCTTTCACTTGCACATAAACAGACTTTTGGCGAAGCGCGAAGGAAGGGATGAAACTCATTGAGACTCCTCGGTTACTTCGATGGCGCTCACACATGCGTAGTTCTTGACAGGGACAAAACTCAGGGCAATCAGGCCTGCCGTGTTGGGCACGATGCCATGGAAGGTTTCTATCACAGGTTGGTTGGGTCCCCCCGCTTTCTCGAAGATATTGAAATTGCGCAGCAATGCTACGCCATTTGCGGAGACGTCAAAGATGCGGGGGGCGTCATCATGGCGTGTCGATACAGTGCCGAAAAACCCTTCTGTAAAGTACAAGGTCACCGTATAGCGTCCTGGCGTCACTGGTATCTGATAATCGAAATGCCCAAATCGTTCGCCATCGAAGAGATGCGAGTCGGAAACGTTCACAGCCGGATTTTGATGAGTCACTAAAACCCCTCCGACGGCATACTGGTCCGAGGACCAAAGCTGACCGGCATGGTCGACATAGGAGTTCTCTTGCATCACGATCCGCACCGGATTCAGCCTGCCGCCGACTTCGGGCACCAATTCGATGGCATTGACCATGGGTTGATCGAACCACCGGCGGAACTTGAGATGAACCATCCCGTCGCTGCCCGGGGAAACATTCTTGAACACGCGCGTAAGGGCTCTAAAGTTACCCCCCGCATCGCTCAGAATATCGAAGCTGGGCAATAATGGATGCTCACCCAGGAATACGGAGAAGACTCTGCTGCTCTCTCCGCGGCCGGTGAATGTACCTGGCCCGAATGCCGTTTCCACGAAGTGCAGCCTCAATTCATAGCTGCCTGGATTTAGTGGAATGTCGTAGCTGAATTCCCCTTCTCGGGCGGTGCGGTACATCGTTGGATCTGAGGTTCCCTGGATGTATGGAAGTTTCAGGTCGACTACTTCTCCGCCGGTGAAGTAATGATCGCCGCTCCATGCATTTCCGTCGCGGTCGAGATACTCCCGCTTTGAATAGCCGGCCAGGATGCGAACCGACCCATTCACGGGGGTAACGGCAGGCGCTGAACTTGCCTCCGATGAAGGAAGCACTGCGGATGTGTGGCCCGGCGCCTTGCACGATCGCACGCCAAAGACCATCCAGAAGGAAATGAGCAGTATAACAATGACCACTGCGGGGATTGCCACGGTCTTGTAGGCTATCCACTTCTTCCGTAGATCAGCGGAGCGTCCGGTTTCTTCCTGTTTGTCGGAAGACGCCGCCAGCCTATCCTCGCGCCGGGTGAACTGCAGTTCATAGCGCCCTTCCATCACCATGATTCTGAACGTGTGATCTGCACCTTCAGTTTCGTAGTACTTCCGAAGCCGCGCACGAAGCCGGTGCATCTCCACGCGCACACTGGAATTCGTTGCCGGATCGAAATCGGCGGGGCGGCCCAGTGCCTCCACGCCGATTTTGTACTCGTTAAGGGTGCTCTTGTTCTCGTTGAAATGATTGCTGCATAGATACTTAAGCAGTCTTGCCAAGACGGGAGATTCGGAGAAAGCTTGTGACGACAGCACCGCCTGGATTTCCGCTGCCTCATCCGGAACCTGGATCTGGGTGGAAATAAGGAGAGCCCCCTTCGCTGGCTACGATGCTACCAAACAAAGGCCGCTTTAACAACCAGGAAACGCCCTCATGGATCTGTTACTACTGGCACGAAACACGCTGCAAACACAATGAGTTAAGTCGCGTAACGGTTGCATAGCGGGTCGCAGCTTGACTCGCAGGTTTGGAACCCCGAATGTTGCGTAGTGCGATTCTGAAACCCCATTGCGCGGGTCAGTGCAAAAGAGCTTTTGCCATGCCACCGGCCGTCGGTTGCGCAACGGAATCGGCAATAGAAAGTTCAGACAAGTCGGTGGAAATCTCTCGGAGGATCTGAATGACAGCGAACCTAATCTCGCTTGCCCGGTGGGGTGCGTTGGCCGCGACGTTCTGCCTTGGGCAACCGTGCTTTGCACAGTTCAGCAGCAATGTACAGGGTACGATAACGGATTCGACCGGTGCGGTCATCCCGAATGTGGTCATCACGCTTCATAATGCAGGCACAACCGTGGACCTGAAAGAGACGACAAATCAGACCGGTTATTACCGCTTTACAGCCGTGGCTCCCGGAAACTATACAGTCATCGCCATGCAGAGCGGTTTCAAGATCGAATCGATCGCGGTTACGGTGACTCCGGACGAGACGCGAGCCGTGGACATCATTCTGCCTCTGGCTGATGCGGGCACAACCAATGTAACCGTCTCCGGCGTCGCGCCGGACCTGAACACGGATGAGACGCGTCTCCAGACGACGCTGCCCGCAGAAGAGATTGCAAAGCTCCCGCTCGCCAATCATGATGTGCAAGAACTGATAGCCCTTACGCCAGGCATCACCGGCTATCAGAATGAGTCGGCAAGCGCCGGTTATGGCTCATCGATCTTTGCCGGTTCATTTAGCCCACCATACAGCGCCAACGGCACCGGTAGCAACAGCAACTTGTACTTGATCGACGACCTGCCGGTAGGCGATGACATTACGCAGGGAAACGCAATGATTCTTCCCAACTCGGACATGATCGATCAGGTGTCTCTGCAAACACAAACCTACTCGGTTGAGAATGGCACCTCAGCCTCGTTGCAGGTTGGCTTTAGCACCAAGACGGGCACCAATCAATATCATGGCGACGTGGACTACAGTTATGCGGGCAAGAACCTGGCCGCAGCCAACAATCTCACCAATACGTTTCCCACAATAGGAGGCGTGGTGGTTCCTACGCCAAAGGGAACCAGTCCGGAATTCCATCAAGACCAGATTCTCGCTTCGTTGGGCGGACCGATCTTCAAAGACAAGACCTTCTTCTTCGGCTCGGTCGAGAAACAGTTGGCCGGAATTGGCAGTTCGGGTTCTGTCGGCACCGTCGAATGGGATCCCGCGTTTGTCGCGTGGGCGCTGACGGCTTTCCCTAACTCAGGCTTTCCCAAGGCTCTTACGGTTGCGCCGAATACGCGCGATTACAATGCAACGGTCGCGACTGCAGCGAGCGTGATTCCAAGCACCTGCGGAACCACTCAGACTGTTCCCGCAAATCCATCCCTCAGCTACAACCTTCCCTGCTCCACGCCCATGTACGACTCCGGCATGCTCTTCAATCAGTCGCAGCCGTTCAACGGCATCCAGTGGAACCTTCGTCTGGACCAGACATTCCGCAGCGGCAAGGACCGGGTCTATGTCATGTACGAACGCATTGACCAGATGCTCGGCAACCTGGGAGAACGGCCCGCACTGGATGGCATCACTCCCAGTCAGAATAAGTATTTTTCTCTCAACTACGTGCACCTTTTTTCGCCCAAGACGATAAATGAAGTTCATGCTGGCAACCTTCGCTCCATCAATGGCAGCCAGTTGAGGAATCCGGCAGCGGCAGGCATTCCGTATTATCCCCAGGGCCTCGATACCACCAACGGCTTCGCGTTCATGCAGCCAATCGGCCAAGAACCTTTCGCATCGCAGACCAACTGGGAGCATACCTACGCGCTCCGCGATACGCTGAGCTACACCGTACGCAACCACACCATCCGGGGCGGCTACCAGTTCAGCCGCGAAGACTACTTTCAAGACTCGAGCGGAATCTTCAGCCGCCCGTTCTTTCCGTTCTACTTCACTGACACCTTCTCGTGGATCAGCAACAGCGCCCAGGCCGGCTACAATCTCTATACCATCGGCGGCAACGGACAGTTCAATCCCCAGTACTACGGTTCCACCGTTCTGTATAACGGTCTGTGGGCGGACGATAACTGGAAAGTCCTACCAAATCTCACCATCACGGCAGGACTGCGTTACGACGACTTCGGCAACCCGGTTCCGTATTCGAAGTCGGGACTTTTCTCGCCGTTGTTCCCCGGAGCGGGTTCCAACTTCTATGCACAGACGTGGAACACGACGACGCACATTGCCGAACACGCATTCACCGGCGCGCAGAATGAAAACTGGATGCCGCGCGCGGGCTTTGCCTATACGCCACTCAAGAGCAGACAGTTGTATGTCCATGGCGGCATCGGCCTGTATGCGAACGCGCTGACGCCCTACCAGATTGCCAATAACCTGCCTACCCAACCGCCGGAGCGCATCAGTTTGTACACAACGAGCATTGTTCCATTCGGCGATCTCACGACCACCTCCGCTCCGTATGGCTACAACTACGGATCGTTCCCCGCTTACGGTCAAGACCCATATGGGAACATCTACTCGAATGCGGCCCATACCGCTGTGTATTCGGCCAACCTGAACGGGTTTGCCCCCAACATCAAGTCGGAGAAGTACCTCAACTGGAGTCTTGGCGTCGAGGAGCAATTCTTCGCCAACATCGTTGCTGGCATCACCTATTCGGGAAGTCACGGCTACGATCTGGTTGCCGGGTCCCAGGCAGCCAATGGAGGCGGCAACGTCGATTACAACCTAAAGGCTGGATCGCCGACAGCAAGGCCGGACGCCGAATGGGGTACCCTGAACTATGGCGCCAACGTACTGACAAGCAACTACAACGCGTTGATCCTGACGTTGCGGCAGCAGTACAAGGGGTTGAGTTACCAGGCCAATTATAACTGGGCGAGGGCTCTTCAATGGTCGCCAGCTTATCAAGACTTCAACACGGGCGGCGGAATCTATGTGTGGCCGGCAGCCTACGCCCCCAAGGTTTACTACGGCCCCTCAATCTTCGACGTCGCCAACTCTTTTTCGTTTGGCGGCTCTTATGAGGTTCCAAAACGTCCGATGGGCAGCCGCCTGCTCAATGAGGGGGTATCCGGATGGAGAATCAGCACCATCGTCGTCGCTCAAACAGGAAGCCCATTCACAGTGGGCTGGACCGGATCGGCCCATGACTATCAAAACGACGGGAGCAACCACTTCGATGGCAACGGCTCCGGCACGCCGGGATTTCCAACCTATCAGGCGGGCTTGCCGCGGAAGGGATTCTCGCGCAAGGAGGTATCTCTTACCGGCGCTTTCACCGCTGCCGAATTCAGCGATCCAGCAGGTGTCGGCACGACGACAGTGCTCAGCCAGCAAGGCACCAACACCTTCCGCAATCCGGGATACTTCACCGTAAACGGGGGGTTCTCAAAGGCATTTGCGGTTCCATTCATTCTGAAGGAGGAAGCCAAGTTCGTCCTGCGTGGAGACTTCATCAACCTGCTCAACCGCACGAACTGGCAGGCAATCGATGACGATATCACAGACGCTAGTTTTGGATATTCCAAGAATGCCAACCAGAAACGCTATCTGCAACTGGGCGGGCGTTTCGAGTTCTAGCTAATTCTTGTTGCAGTGCTGGTGGCATTCAAGTCTGCCACTCGATGCAGCGTTATGCTGCCACTCGGTGCACGGTCGCGTTTCGCGATTGGTGTGAGGTTGCGCTGGCTCACAGCAAAGCCGCGGACAGCGCCAAGCAGACCTACTAGCTCGGTCTGTGCATTCATCAGTTGATCAAGCAGTTCGGTTCCGATGCGGCCGAATCCATTCCCAACGGTAAGATTGTCGTCTGGTTGGCCGAACAGGCTAAAGAACGCAATTGGACCCCGGCCAGCAGGACTCACTGGCGGGTTAACTTCTCGCTGACCTTCAGGGTTGGCATCGACAATGAAATGATCGAGCGCAATCTGGCAGCGCGGAATCGAAGAGAATCAGAAGGTGGCGGGCGGGTCCGGTTCTTGTCCGATGCCGAAAGGACTCGTCTCCGAAGGGCGATCGCCGGCCGCCTTCCGAAGGTCCTTCCTCATTTGCCGGTCTCGATCCATACCGGAATGTGGATGAGCGAGCAGTATGGCCTTCGCTGGGACCAAGTCGACTTCGAGCAGCGGAAGATTCATCTGCCCAAGACCAAGAATCGGAATCCCGAACGATTCCGCTGAACGCGGCCGCTCTGAACTGCGGGGTAGCGCGCAGAAGCCCTGAACGGCTCCTGTCTTTCCCGCCCTCCGCGGAACTGAGCCCCTCCAGGGCTCGCGAGGCTGGTTTCCAGCGGCGCTCAAAGAGCCGAAGATTGCGGAGTACAGCTGGCATTGCAACCGGCATACCTTTGCCAGTAGACTGGTTATGGCCGGGCCGGGGTTGATCTGCGCATGGCGGCAGAGCTGCTCGGGCACAGGATGCTCCAAATGGTCATGCGATATTCCCCATCTTGCACCCGAGCAACAGGCGTCTGCAGTTGATCGCTTGGTAAACGGCGGAAGGCAATAGGACACCAGAACGGACACAGGAGTTTCCGAGGCGAGGGAGCAGACAAACAAAGCTCCCACGTGCAATAAAAAAAGGAGTTAACTAGCGGAGAGGTGGCAGAGCCCGGTTGAATGCACCTGACTCGAAATCAGACATAGTCGCAAGGCTATCGGGGGTTCGAATCCCTCCCTCTCCGCCAAATAAACCATCCTGAATCAATCAAATACGGCAACCAGTCAAGTAGCTCCGGCTACCCCTTCCGGGTGGCCTTTTTTGCGCTGGTGGCTGTTCTCGTGGCTGTTCGTTTTTCCAGTGGCTGTTTGGCCGGTTTTGCCCCGGAGATCAGTGGCCTGCACGATCTTTTTTACCAGCGAGATTGTTAGTGTAGCGCAGCGGGTGATAGATATGACGCGTCGCCGTAGTCGGGGGTGTGGGAAAGTGGGAAGCGCTCTTTGCTTTCCACTTTTCCATACCCCTGGGATGCTTCGGTCAGCCATGCTGCTGGCGCCGGCGATCTGTAGCCCACGACGAGTGTGCCTGTGAGGGGAAGTCTTGGCACATTCTTGGCACAAATTTGACACAAACGATTTCAAGTTTTGCTAAATTATTGATTCTAAAAATATTTAAGTGTGGTGCCGGGAGGGGGGCGAACCTTAGCCCGTGCTTAGAACATGTAAGTTGCTGATTCTACAATCGGCAAAATCGCTCAAATCGCCAGAAGCGACATCTCTAGGCACAAACCGGGCACAAAGACGTCCACTCCTACAGCACGATCTATCAGCATACGAAACCTCTCGACAACCGAATCTCCACCCAGATGCAGGCGCGTCGGGGATAGCCACGCCCCAAAAACGATACCTGCACTCTCCGTCCGAAGTGGCTGGATAGAACAAGCCAGAGTTAAGCTCCCGGCTGTTGCAACTGCCGCTAAATCAATCAAAAAGCCCAACAAGAGGGAGAGCCTGCTCGTTCATGCATGAAGCAGGTTAATGATGTCCGCTGCGGGAATAGCCGTGTTCGCGCCAGCGAACCACGATGCGATGCCCCAGACGCTGACGCTCTCGCCGAAGATGCTGAGGATCTCCTTCACGGCGCTTGCCATCGTCGTCCCGGAACATCCTCCATTCCACCGGCCCCGCGCCCTACAAAATCCCTAGCGAAGGTTCACCGAGACCTCAACCGACATGCCGGGAAGCAGAGGCTCCTTGGGATCGATGGCGTCGTCGATGTGCAAGCGCACGGGGATCCTCTGCACCACCTTGACGAAATTCCCCGTCGAGTTTTCCGGAGGCAACAGGCTGTATTTCGCTCCGGTTGCGCCTCCAATACTTTCTATGTGCCCATTCAGCTTGCGCCGGTAGGAATCGATTTTGAATGTCGCCAGTTGGCCGACTCTCATGCGGCGCATCTGCGTTTCCTTGAAGTAGGCGGTCACCCACAGATTGTCGGTTGGGACGACATCCAGCAGCAATTGCCCCGTTTCAACGCGCTGCCCTACTTCGATCTGCCTTTGCCCGATCACTCCGCCCACCGGAGCGGTAATCGCGGTGTGGTTCAGATTCAGCCGCGACTCTTCCAGTTGCGCCTGCGATTCCTGCAACTGGCCGTTCATCTGGTCGACTCTGGCATGTGCGACGTCGATCGTCTGCGGAACGACGTTGGCGGCATTCAACTCCGCCTTGCGCCCGGCAAGGCGCTGCTTGAGCGCTTCAATTTTGGTCTGCGAGGCTTTCAGCTCGGCGGCCGTCATCGCCACCTGTTCGCGCGCGGTCGCCGCCTCAGTGGCGCGCTGGTCATACTCGGATTTCGAGATCTCATGCGTTTCCACTAGAGCCTGATAGCGCTGGCGGTCCGCCTCGGCGAGCTGGTAGGCGGCGCGGGCCTGGGCCAGATGCGCTTCCTGCGATTGCGCGTCGGCGATGCCGGCCGCCAACTCCGCCTCCGCTTCGGCAACGGCGGCTTTGGCGCTCGCCAGGCGGCTTTCGGCGTTAGGCTTGGCAATGGCCAGATCCATCTGGGCTGAAGTCAGTTGCGACCGCTCGGCCTGCACCTGCCCTTCCAGCTTGTTCACCGCCGGCGCGTAGTCGTCGGCGTCGAGACGTGCCAACAGGGTCCCGGCTTGCACAAACCGGGTGTTCTCCGCCTCCGGATTGACCCAGGCCACCGTTCCATTCACCCGGCTGGCGACCGGGTAGATGTGGCCGTCGATCTGCGCGTCGTTGGTTGAGATATAGAAGAAGCTATAGACCGGATAAGCGGCAATGCATAGGGCAAACGCGGCCAATGCGCCCGCAACGACGCCCGCGTTGCGATGCAGGCGAGTTCTACGCTTGCGGCCGGCGGTTTGCGCCTGCCTGCCAGGCTTGCCGTGAATCTCAGTGACTTCGTGAATCAATGGCTCTGCGTTCATCTCAGTTTCCTCCTGCATACGCCGGCAAGTCTTTTTCCGCGGTTCCAGTCGACCGGATTAACATCAGCTTGGCCAAATTGTGCGCATAGACGCTGGAGATGTAGTTGTCTTCGGCCCCGGCGATCGTCTGCTGCGCCTCCATCACCTCAAGCCCGTTGGAAAGGCCCACTTCAAGGCGGTCTTTCGCCTCCTTCAATCCTTCTGTGGCCAGGTCCAGATTCTGCTGCGCAACCAAGACGCTGCGCTGGGCGCCTTGCAGGTCAAGGAAGGCGCTGCGCACGTCGTATTGCACACGGGCCTCGAGGTCGGCCACTTCCGCGTTGCGCCGCGCCAAGGTTGCCTTCGCCGCGCCGACATCGGAAGCGATTGCGCCGCCGGTGAAGATGGGCATGTGAATCGATCCGCCCACGTCGTAGGTGCTGTCGAGGCGGGCAAGCGTGATGCCGGTCCCTCCAAAGTGGGCGTCGACGCTGACAGTTGGCAACCGTTGCGCGTTGGCGGCCTTCACCTCGGCGCGCGCGGCCTCGGCCGTGGCCGCGGCTGCCTTCACGTCGCAGCGATTGGCTTGCGCGGCGTCCAGCATCGTCTTAAGGTCGAAGTTCGGAGCGTCCTTGTAACTGAGCGGCGTGGTCAGCGTGAACTGCTGCTCGATGGGCAGGCCGATGATGCGGGTGAGCGCCAGTTTGTCCTTTTCCAGTTGGATTTGCGCCAGGCCCAATCGTTGCTCCGCGGTCCGATCCGCAACCTTGGCGCGAATCAGGTCGATCTGTGGTGAGACGCCCTGTTCCACCCGATGGCGCATCAGATCTTCCAGCGCCTTGGCCAGGTCGAGTTGAGCCTGATCCGCATGGACCCGCGATTCACTGGCGGCGATGGTGATGTAGGCGCTGGCGGCGGCAAGCACCACGATATTGCGGCTATCCAGAGTGCTCATTGCCGCGGCATCGGCCTCTTCGCTAGCGCCATGCAGCCGCTCGTTTGCGCTGGCGTCGAAAACGCTTTGCCGTAGATCGAGATCCAGCGTCTGGTAACTCAGCGGTCCCACCAGGTTGGGTAGCCCCAATTCCCGTCCACCGCCGGGGACTGTATCAACCATGGCGTAGTGCTGGCTGGCGCTCGCATCCAGATGCGGCAGCAGCGCGGAGAGAGCTCTCACCTTGGCGGCGCGCTGCGCTGCATTCTGCTGCTGCGAATCGATCAGGCCTAGATTTGAGCGCAAAGCCATCTGGACGGCCTGGAAGAGGGAAATGGGGCGGACAGCGGGGTCTGCAGGCCCCTCCGGAACGCTGCCCAGGTACGGGTTCTGCGACTGCGTGGCGGCCGCGCTAGGATTGGTCGAGTTGGCAGCCGGGTCCAGCGGCCGGGGCGTCGGAATCGAGTTGACCAGATAGCCGCTCGTGGACTGAGCCATTGCCGCAGCAGCGGCTAGCAGCAGGAGAGATGCGGCCGGGAGAAAGATCCGCGTTGGGAAAGAGGTTTTCATCGTGATCCTATTCAAGAGCCAGAAGCTCCGCTTCCGATGCCCTGACGTCGATGTTCCGCGCCCTGTGGTCCTGCTGCGTCCGGCGAGCCGATGATTTGGAAGCGGGCAGCATCCAGGCGCACACCAGCGCAACGAGACAAACGGCGATGACGGCAACGAACATGTCCTGGTAAGAGAGCACCAGGGACTGATGCAGCACGGCCTTGGCGAGCACCTGCGAGCCGGATTGCCTGGCCGGATCGGGTGCGGCGGCCAGGGAAGAGCGATTGTGCAGGAAAAAGGACTCCAGCAGTCGCTGCGAGTGGAAGGCCTGTCGTCGGTCGAGCAGGACAATACCCAGCGAAATGCCGATCGAGTTGCCCAACTGCCGGGCGCCGAAGTAGAGCGTGCGCGCATTGGAGATGCGGCGAATGGGGACCTGGGCAAAGCCGGCAACGGCCAGACCCACGGCAGTAAAGAAGATGAATGCTCCACTCAGCGCCAGCGAAGGAAGCAAATAGACGTCCGGAGTGTCGCCGGTCATCAGCGGAATCATCACGGCCGCCGACAGAATCTGGAGCAACAGGCCAATCGTCAGCACCTTGCGTCCGCCCCATCGCCCCACCATCGCAACGAAATGGGGCGCGACCAGACCCAGCCCCACCATGGGAATCCCGACCACCGAAAGCAGACAGCCGGCCTGGAACGCCGAATGGACCTCGCACACGCGAAGGTAAAAGGGAAAGACGTAGATCACCGCGCTGAATAAGGTTCCGAGCAGTACGCCCAGCAGCACCACCACAAACAGGTTGCGCGTGAGTAGGTGGCGCATATGAACCAGCGGATGGCGGTTTGCCGGGGAAAACTGCCAGGCAATGAAGCCGCCGGTGGCGAAGACGCCGGTAAGGAACGCGGCGCGAATCAGAGGAGAGCCGAACCAGTTGTCGACCTCGCCTCGGCTCATCGTGAGTTGAATTCCCCCAACGCCGGCAACCAGCAACGCCGCGCCAAGAAAGTCGAAATGCAGCTTTCTGAGCGCCGGTAACGGAAGCAGCTTTTCGTGATTCGGAGCGACACAGAAGACCCAGGCCGCCACCAGCGAGGCAAAGCCATCTACCCAGAAAAGACTCTTCCAGGAGAAAACGTCGGAGAGATAGCCGCTCGCCAGTGGAGCGGCAACGCGCCCGATCACGAAGAGAATCAGCAGATAATATCGCAGCGGGCGCGAGCGTTCGTCGGGAGCGAAGTGCGTCATGAGCAGAACCAGCGTCCGGCTCATAAAGGCGCCTCCCGCCAGGCCCTGCACGACACGGAAGATGAGCAGCGAAGCCAGTGAACCGCTGAGTGCGCAACCCGTCGAGGCCAGCCCGAATAACAATGCGGCGGAGAGAATGTAAAGGCGCTCGCCCGTGATTTTGCAAAGGTTGTGCGAAAAAACGATGGAGATGGCGGCTGCGGCAGAGTAGACCGTAATCACCCAGCTTGCCTCATCCGATGAGGCGCCCATGTTGCCGGCAATATCCACCAGGACAACATTGATGGCGTTGCTGGTCCAGGCCTCCATGGCGACGCAGAGCGTGTACGCGCAGATGAGAAAGTAGTTGGCGTGTTTTCTGCGGGCAATGCGGGCTCCAGCCTTGTCGACGGAGCGAAAGGTGGTGGAGACCGTCTTCAGGGCACTGCGGACCAATGGGACGCCTTCAGGCACCTTGAGACCTAAGATCGATTCGACGAGGGGAGAATCTTCGTCGAGTGCCTGCCTTTCCCATTAGACCTAACAATCATTCGCAGGCAAAGAGGCTAAAAATCGCGACCTGCTTGCAAAAATACGCAGGGTGATTAGCATAGAGCAGATGCGCGATCCCGAATGGAGCCATTTACAGACGTTTTTGATCCTGGCCCGGACCCACCGGCTGGCGGCAGCGGGACGGCGGCTGCGGGTGGACCATTCGACGGTGAGCCGCCATATCGCGTCCCTCGAGGAGGTACTCTCAGTCCGGCTGTTCGATCGCCGGGAAGAGGGATTTTTCCTCACTCCGGAAGGCGAACGGCTCTTCCGGACGGCGGAGCAGATGGAAAGCCTGACGATGGATGTCTGCAACGAGATCGTGGGCAAGGACCTGCAACTGACCGGAAGCGTCCGCATCGGCGTTCCGGACGGGCTGGGAGTCGGATTCCTCGCCTCGCGTCTCGCGCTGTTTGCCGCCTCGCAGCCGGGGTTGGTGATCGAGCTGGTGGCCATTCCGCGTCTTTTCAGCCTGACCAAGCGGGAAGCGGATATCGCCATCAGCCTTACCCGTCCGGCCAAAGGGCGCCTGATTGGACGAAAGCTGATCGACTACAGCTTGCAGCTCTATGCATCCAAAAGCTATCTCGAGACGCACCCTCCCATCCAAAAGCCGGCAGACCTTCTGAACCAGATGGTGATCGCCTATATCGAAGACCTCAACTCGATGCCCGAGCTGAACTATCTGGACGAAATCCACACGGCGTTGCATCCTGGCTTTACCAGTTCGACGATGATCGTTCAACTGCAGGCGGTCCGCGCCGGCGCGGGCGTGGGCGTCGTGCCACGCTTCCTGGCATCCGCGCATCCAGAGCTGGTTTGCGTGCTGCCGGAGACGGTCCGGCTCAAGCGGACATTCTGGCTCAGCGTGCACGCGGACCTGCACCGGCTGACCAGGATTCGCGTCCTTTGCGACTTCATCGCCCGTCAGATTCGGGAGGCAGCTCCGCTCTTCGAATGATGGACGTGTACGACCCTCCCGGCTGTGTGCTGCGCTACCTGGGAGGCAGCGTCGCGATTGCGCCGCCATGCGCACGCAGGTTGTTTTCGCCGCGCGGCAGCCGCATGGGTGAACTGCCGAGGCCGCGCTCATAGATTTCGCCATAATTTCCGCCATCGTTCATCATTGGAGGCAGCTTTTGTGCCAAGAAGTTGACATTTTCTGGCGTAGACATTGAAGATCTCATCGAGCTGGGTTTCTGTCGTTTTCTCAAAGCTCGCGTCGAGCAAATTGCCCGGGTTGTTCATTCAGTAGGACTGCTTTGTCAGAAAAGGAATGCTCTGCACTGCCTGCTTTAAATCATCTGCCAAATCCTCGACATGCTCCAGACCAACCCTCAGCCTTATCAATCCGTCGTCACCCCGCGGGGCTCTCGCAATTCCTTGGGTATGCTGGCATGAGTCATCGATGCAGGATGGCACAGCGACTCTACACCATTCAGACTATCGGCTAGAGAGAAGACTTGTAGGCTCGAACAAAAAGCGACCGCTTCGTCTCTGCCACCCTCTATTTCCAGACTCAACATCCCGCCGAAAGCGCGCATCTGTTTTTATGCCAACTCATGACCAGGATGTGACTTCAGGCAGGATAAATAACGCGCCTGACGCCGGGTGTCAAGGGCGGCGTAAAAGGGGACCACTGCGGCGGAGGAAAAGGGAGCCAGTGGAGCGGAAGAAAAGCGGAGTTTTTCGGGGGAGAAGGGGCTCTGGAGCGTAGCGGAAGAGCCCCTTCTTCCCCGAAGCGCGTTCGGAGGGGTAGGTTCAGCGTTCCGAGGATGGATTGCGTTTGCGGCGGCTTTGCTTGAGGCGGTAGCTGTCGCCGTTCATCTCCAGGATGTGGACATGATGGGTGAGCCGGTCGAGGAGTGCGCCGGTGAGCCGTTCGGAACCGAAGATCTCAGTCCACTCGTCGAAGGGGAGGTTGCTGGTGACAAGCGTCGATGTGCGCTCGTATCGCTGGCTGAAGGTCTCGAAGAGCAGCTCGGCTCCGGTCTTGGACAAGGGCACGAAGCCCAGTTCGTCGACGATGAGCAGTTCGTAGCTGGTGAGCAACTTCTGGAAGCGCAGCAGGTGCTTTTCATCGCGGGCTTCGATCAGTTCGCTGACCAGTGCTGCGGCAGTAGTGAACCGGACACGGTGGCCGCGCTGACAGGCAGCCAGGCCCAGCGCGAGTGCAAGATGGGACTTACCGGTGCCGCTGTTGCCCAGCAGCAGCACGTTCTCCTTGCGTGCGAGGAACTCGCATCGGGCCAACTCCAGCACCAGCGTCTTGTTGAGCGACGGGATGGCCAAAAAATCGAAGCTGTCCAGGCTCTTGACCACAGGGAACCTGGCTTGGCGGATGCGGCGCTCGGTGGCGCGGCGGTCACGATCGAGCAGTTCCAGCTCAGTCAGACGCAAGAGATAACGCGGGAAGTCGGCCTTCTCCACGGCGCACTGCCGAGCTACCTTGTCGTACTCGTGCAGGATGGTTGGCAGCCGCAAGACCTTCAGGTGATGTTCCAGCAGCAGTTGCGGTGTGTCGGGAGTGGGCATCTCCGGTTGGTTGCTCATAGCGCCGCCTCCAGTGTCGCGGGCGCTGCAACTGTGCTGCTGAGCAGGGCCATGTAGTCGGCGGCCTGCGTGGTACGCACACTGGCCGGAGGCAGATGCGGCCAATTGGCCAGGTCGAGCCGCGGCGGCCGGCGCTCGATGCGGCACAGCACGAGATGCCGCACCGCATCGAAGCTGATGGCGCCCAGACGCATGGCATCTTCGATGGCGGCGGTTACTTCTTCCAGAGCGAAGGTCTCCAGCAGGCGCAGCACTTGAATATACTCGCGGCTGCCGTGCTTGCTGAGCCGTGCTTCGAGCAGACGCCGCAGTTCGGCGAAAGACTCAGGCAACTGCCAGCCCACGAGCGGCGCGGCCTGGTTCAGAGCGCTGCTCTTCTGTTCGAGCAGCGCGAGGTAGTGCAGCGGATCGTAGACCGCGGTCTCACGCTCGTAACTGCGTTGGTGGCGGGCGATGACTTCGGCGCCGCAGATAATCTCCACCCGGTGGACGTAGCCCTTGAGCAGCACCTGGCGATGGCCGAACCGGGTTGGCACCGAATAGTCGTTGGTACGATAACGCACCAGCGAGATCGAACTGACTCGCAAGGTGACCTTTTCGCAGGCCTCATAGGGCGCTGCCGGCAGCGGCAGCATCGCGGCCTGGTCGCCCTCGAAGCGCTCTGCGATGGTCTCCGTGTGGCCGCGCATCCGCCGCGCCCGGCGCACTCGGCAGTCGGCGGCAAGCTGCGTGTTGAGTTCTTCCCAGCTTGTCGCGCGCGGAATCGGGACCATGAAGTTGCGCCGCGCATAGCCGACCAGGTTTTCGATCTTGCCCTTGTCGTTGCCCTTGGCCGGGCGCCCGAACTTCTCGGCGAACAGGTAGTAACTCTGTAACTCGGAAAAGGCGCGCGTCTTCTGCCGCTGGCCGTCGCCCAGGATCCGTGCCACTGCCAGCGTGGTGTTGTCATAGAGAATGCGCGTGGGCACGGCGCCGAAGTACGCGAATGCCCGCACGTGGCCTTCGAGGAAGGCTTCCGTGGTCTCGGCCGGAAAGGCTTGCACGAAGCAATCGTCGGAGTAGGGCAGATCGAAGGCCATGAAGTGCGCCTTGCACTCCCGGCCGGCAATCACCACCAGAGCCTCGCCAAAGTCCGCCTGTGCCTCGCCCGGCGGGTGGCTCAGCGGCACAAACATCTCCTGGCCGCCAATCTTCGCGCCGCGCACGTAGTCCTTCACGATGGTGTAGCCGCCGCTGTACTGATACTCGGCTCGCAGCCGCTCGAAGATCCGCTTGGCCGTGTGCCGCTGCTTCCTCGGCCGCTGCTTGTCTTCTTCCAGAATGGCGTCGATCACGCCTTGCCAGGCCGCGAGCTTGGGCCGCCGTACCGGCTTCTGACGCCGGGCACTCCACATAAAAGCCCATGAACTCCTGAACCGCTACGGGAACCGTCCGCAATGGCCTCTGGAATCGTTCAGAAAGGGCGAGGACGTGCCAGCCAGCCAATCAGCCGACGTGGTAGCACATCTCATACCATGCGAGAGCCATAGCCATTCCGTAAAGATCGTGGACAGCAACGGATACTACTCCTACGGAGTTTTGCAGATTCAATCATCGACATGGGCGCAGTTCAAGAAGCAATCTGGCCTATCCGGCGATCCGATGAACTCCGTTGATGCGGTTCGGATGGGGCTTTGGGCCGTCGAGCACGGATATGCGTGGAAGTGGAGTTGTGCGAAACTGACGCTAATTGTGAACTGATTATCCCCAGAGTTATCCCCAGAAAATAGGCACTTATGCACAGGATATGAACACCCACATTCAACAACCACGGGGCTCATAGGCCGAAATGCCGTTTCCGTAATAACAACAGGTAATGTTATCTAGACTTAAATTCTTTTCTTATATGGGAGGAATTTTCGCCAAAAAATGAAAAATCAAGAATACCTATCTCGTTTCAAAATCGCGCCACAAACAAAAGAACAAGGACTTGCCACGGAAATCTATGAATCGTTCCATCGAAAGATTCCGTTTCCCCGGATCATGGCGATCATAAATAGAACCGGCTGGCAGGCGACGTTCGAGGCGTGGAAATCTAGCAGACAGCCAGGAGTGAAGAATCCCATCGCGCTTTTTCTTTGGAAATCGGGGCAGAACATGAAATCGGTGAAGTTCGATCAGTGACGAACTTTGTTCTCTGTTCCCACGTTTTCGATAAGCCCTTTTGTTTCGTCTACAATAGGACGCGTTAATCTTTTAGCGGAGGCGCGCGTTGAGCAAGGAACTTCTCCCTCAAGACATACGGGATTCCTACCAGATCGAGGAACGGCATCACGCTTGCTCTATCCTCAAGACGGATTTTTCTGATCAATGGAATGATTTGATCGTCGTTTTGCGCGATTTCTCGCTCAAGAGAAGCGACATTTTGAAGCCCGGCGGCCGGAAGTCTCCTATTTCGCAGTCCATCGACGACCTCTTTTATAACCGCGGATGGGTCGAAAAGAGCTTCAATATCAAGGTAACGGCGGACGGCGAGGAAACGCTTGCGCCGACGCACCATGTCGATTACTACAAGAACCGAATCGCCATCGAGACGGAATGGAACAACAAAGACCCATTTTTCGACCGCGACCTTACCTCATTCCGGCTCCTGTTCGACTTGAATGTCTTGAGTGTCGGAATCATCATCACGCGAGCTGACGAACTTCAAGACCTCTTTCTTGAAGTGGGGAAGAAAACGGCCGCGGGAATGTCAACGACGCATATGTCGAAGCTGATACCGAAGATGGATAACCGCGCTTCGGGAGGTTGCCCCGTTCTTGCGTTCGGCATTACAAAGAAGAAATACGACGGCAAAGCCTAATCATCGCCAGCAATAGCTACGCTTCCCGTATGGTTTGAATACGTATCCCACGTTGGGGTATAGGAATCGTCGGCCTGATTCCCCCACGAAACCCATTTCTTCCGTTCGCCTCGCGCAAAGAGTTCGATGAACGGGCCTGAACTGCACGCTTCGATGATCGGATACTGTTCGTCCGGCTTCCGCGAATGTTCCCGCTTTTGGCTTTCCAGAAAGTTGACTTGGCTTCGCCCAGGCGCGAGCGTCCGGGCATTTTTTCCCCGCACACCGAATAGGATAAGCTCCGTCACGTTGCGAAAATAGAACCCGACGCCACGGCCATCCGAACCGCCGTCCTTGCGGATCTTGTGCCAGACCAGATTCCCCTTGTACTGAAATCCCCACGCTTTCATCGTCGCAAGACCTTCGGGAAGCAGCGCGTTTGGACACCAGAGGTAAAGATGGGAGGTCGGCGCGGTGATCTTTGCCACGGGAAGCGCCCCTATTTCCTCAAAGCTCATCGTGCCATAGCGCGAGAGCCGTTTATGTTCAGGAGCGATCTTGCCTGTACGATTCAGAAAACGCCAGGGCGGATCAGCCAAAATAGTTCCGAATCTTCTTTTGCCGGCAAATGCCAGCAAATCTTCCGAAGCGGTGAGAACACGCTCGTCTTTACTTTGAACTGTCATGCTTCCTCAATCGTTGCATTTTGCGCGCTTCCGCCGCAAGCAACATTTACCAAGTCATCTTCACTGCGGTTTCCAGCGCCTCTTGCCGGGCCTGAACCCATGGCGCGTAGTGTTTTTCCGTCGTTTTGATGGACGTGTGCCCGAGCAGAACCGAGACGACCTGCAACGGAACGCCCTTTTTCAAGAGATCGACCGAGAACGTATCCCTTAAACGGTGGGAGTGGCCGTCATCGACGCCGGCCATCTCGTAAACCAGCTTGAGCCGTTGTTGCCATTCCGTTATCGCGCTTTTTGGCGTGCCGATGTGCCGATAGAAAAAGTATTCATCACCTTCGTCGCACGCCATCACCGCTTCGACGACAAAATCGGGAATCGGAACCCATACCGGCTGTTTCGTCTTTTCCTGTCGCAAGAACAGTTTTCCGTCTTTCAGCGTTCCGCGCTTGAACATCACGGCGTCCGAAATCCTTATGCCCGAATACCGCATGAGGAGGATGAGGGCTTTCAGTTTCTTTTCCGTTCCCGCCGGGATTTTCGGATGAGCTTCACGTATCGAATCGGCCGCCCAGAGAATCTTTTCCATTTCCTCATCCGTGAAAGGAAGCGTCGGATCATAGACGACGACCGGCCCCTCGACGGCTTTAGCCGGATTCTTCGTTATCCAGTCCGAATCGAGACAGAACTTGAAGAACTTCCGCACCATCTCCAGCCGCTTTTGCGTCGTGATGGGAGAAAGTTTCCATGATTCGCGGAGCTTTCGAACGTCATCGGTCGTAATGGATTTTATAGGAATCTGGCCGAACTGTTCTTTGATTTCAGCCGTCACGTTGCGATATTTCCGAAGCATCGCATCGCTCAATTTCTTCGCTTCACGGTCACTCATGAACCTCTTGGCGGCATCGAAAGCGGTGACAGATTCCATTCCGTTGACTTCCCAATCCCGTATTAGACGAGTCGCCGCTTCCCAACTCCGCAGATCAAGAGACTGCCGGATCATCTTCCCGCGCAAGTGCCCTTCGACGGCAATAGGACACCCGCAGGAACGGTATTTGCGTCCCTTCGCGGCGAACTTGCACGACTTCAAATGGCGTCGAAAGATTGTCAGCACGCAAAAAGGATACACCCGTATCCCACGCGTAGGTTAGAAGATTTTTATAAGTGCTTTATATTCAACTCTTTAGTATGGTGCCGGGAGGGGGGGTCGAACCCCCATGACCCGAAGGTCGGCGGATTTTGAGTCCGCTGCGTCTGCCAGTTCCACCATCCCGGCGCATCTTACAAGTCGTTATTTAACTTATATTTAGAGCAATTTTATCGTCTCGATCTGCAGCCATGAAAGTCGTGGTCGCCAGTTGAGTCACCACCTCTTCCTACGGTGTTACCAACTTCTCGACCGCTCACTGGTTATGCTCTCGAGCCAAATGCGCATCGCGCATCGTCATTTGTATTGTACGATGTCCCCGCAATTGTGCAACAGTGCGAATGTCCACCCCCACCAGTCTGGAAGCGAAGGTATGCCGGTTGCAGTGCCAACTGTAGTCCTCCACTTCGCCTTTTTTGATTGCCGGCTCAAACCGTCGCGGGATTCGCGCAACCGTTCTCACTTCGTATCGAGGAAGACAAATCCCTTTTCGTCTGTCCTTTCCCTGAGTGCGAGAAATGCTTCATAGGCCACACTGTTAAGTGGAAGAGGCATCTTTTCCCCCAGTCTTCTTGCGTCCGATCAGACGCTGCTCAAGGGAAACGTCGCGCCAGGCGAGATTGAATTGAGCGCAGGAGCGCAGAATACTCCTCTTCACACGCTCCCCTGCCCGCTGACTGCGCACGTAGATGGGAAGCGACCAACTGGGTGCCCCGCCCGCGCCGCTGTCGTCGCGAGCGAGCACAGCGAGTCGAAAGCCTGCCTTGAGCACAGGCGAAGGGGACCTGCAGTTGCCTTTCGTAGTTTTGAAAAGGCACGGCTTCAGCCCCTGAGGGATGCTCTTTGGAAAATTGGAGCCGATGGAGAGCCTCGTGAAGATGACTTTATTTGAGACGGACTGAGCGAGAGCCGGAGACGAAAAACTCCAACCGCCCCCGCTCACGCCGGGTTGGCCCGCCCGCCGTCACTCCGGCGTCCACGCCCCAACTGCCATAATTCAAACAGATGAAGCTGCGCGCCTATCTGCTCATGCTCTTTGTGGTTGCCGTCTGGGGATCGACTTTTGTGCTCGTCAAGGGAGCGCTGGCCGACGCCACGCCGGCGGCCTTCAATCTCGTCCGCATGACGCTGGCCTTCGCCGTGCTCGCCGTGGCCTATCACCGTTACTGGCGCGGCATCCGCCGCTGGCAGGTCGCCTCGGGAGCGCTGGTGGGGCTCTGCCTCGCCGCAGGCTATCAGTTCCAGACCACGGGTCTGGTCCGCACCACGCCCTCCAAATCGGCTTTTATTACCGGGCTGCTGGTTGTGCTGGTGCCGCTCTTCTGCCTGATCCCCGGTCTGCGTCCGCCCGGCGCTCACCGGCCGCGCTGGAATGCCTTTCTCGGCGCCGCGCTGGCTTTTGCCGGAATTCTGCTCCTCACCGCGCCGGCAACGGCTCAATCGTTGGCCAAAAGCCATGCTTCCGGTCTGGGCCCGCTGGCCATCCTCCTGCCCGACTTCGCTTCCATCAACATGGGCGACGTGCTCACCCTGGGCTGCGCCATCGCCTTCGCCTTTCATTGCCTGGCCCTGAGCCACGTCTCGCCGCGCATCGCCTTCCAGCCTCTGGCGCTCCTGCAAGTCGGCTTTTGCGCCCTCTTCATGGCTCTCAGCCTGCCGCTTATCGAACGCCCGCACATCGCCTGGACGCCGCGCCTGCTGATCGCCCTGGCCATCGCCGCCGTCTTGGCCACCGCAACCGCCTTTTCCATCCAGAGCTGGGCCCAATCGGTGTTGCCCTCCACGCCCATGGCCCTTGTGCTCACCATGGAGCCGGTCTTTGCCTGGATCACATCTTTCCTGGTCACCGGCGAACGCCTCGGCCTGCAACCCGCCTCCAGAGCCCTGCTCATCCTTTCCGGCATTGCCCTCACCGAACTGGTCCCCCAGCCCCACGTCCCCACCGCGCACGAAGCGTGAGAGAAGCAGCAACAAGGGAATGTCCGGATGCGATCGATCCACGAAGAGTAACTTCCGGTTGGGCGACCATCCTCTCAGGATGCTCGCGAGAGGCGGAGAATCGGCTGTTCGATGCTCCGAAGACGGCGTATATTGTATGGAACGAAAGCTGCCCAATTCTCTGCAATGCCTGGGTTTATGCTTACGCATCGCGTCGGTCAACTGCGGCAACGCCACCTGGGCGCAGAGCTTCTCCTACGATGTCTTCGGCAATATCAGCAAGACGGTGCCTTCAGGTGCCACAGGGGCGTCTTACACGGCTGGCTACAGCACAGTCACCAATCAGGTCTCGAGTTTATTGTCGCCTTTGCCGACTTACGACGCCAACGGCAACCAGTTGACCAGCACCCCGGCCAACCTCACCTGGAACGCGCTCAACCAGCCCATCACCGTCAACAGCACCGGCGCCACATACGACGCCCTGGGCCGCATGGTCGAGAAAGGTTCCGGCGGCACATACACGCAGTTCGTCTTCCAGCCATCGGGGGCGATTCTCGCTGTCTACAGCGGCGGGCTGACCAAGGGCACGATTCCGCTTCCCGGCGGCTCGACGGCGATCTACAATAGCAACGGTTTGAACTTTATACGCCACAAAGACTGGCTCGGATCGAGCCGCCTGGCCACGACGTGGGCGCACGCCGTCTACTCGAAGGAGGCTTACGCGCCCTTCGGCGAAACCTACAACGAGGCAGGAACATCGCCCGACCGCTCCTTCACCGGCCAGGATCAGGACGTCGCCACCGGCACCGGCGGCGCCGGCGTCTACGACTTCCTCTTCCGCAAGTACGATCCGTCGGCAGGTAGGTGGCTCAGCCCGGACCCTTACGGCTGGGGTGCCGTGAACCAAGCTGATCCGCAATCCTTCAATCGATATGCATATGTCGAGAATCAGCCGATGAATTCTATCGATCAACTTGGTTTGTGCGAAATTACGGGCACAATCACCATTAGTTGGCATGATGGCACTACCGGGGCATTGGTATCATCCGAAACATCTGACTATGATTGGGGCGACGACGGCACTGGCCCATGTGTAAGTTTTAGTTCGACCGGCTATCTACCTGGCGGTGACGGTAGTGGTGGTGCTTCAAGTAGTGGTGGTGCCCCAAATGGCGGCGGCGGTGGCGGTGCCCCAATTAATTTGGCAGCTGGTCCGGCGGCGGCATTGCCTGGAGAGACTTGTACAAGGAATGGAGGCCCGAAGCCCTGGGGGCTTAACGGCTGTCAGTACTGGTGTACGGGAGATAGCACGGACCTCGTCAATATACCGATGTACAAAATACAGAAGGCTTGCGGCCCGCAATGGAAAACATGCCCAGCGCAACTTAATGCGTGGGTTGACACCATCCTGGATATTTTTGTACTTCCCTCTACGAAAATCGTTCCAAACTCATGCGTAGGGGATAAACCCCAGTAATCTTTTATGTTTCCCTTGTGCTGAAACGAGGAAGGAGAGGCCGCTTATGTCATTTCGCGCGACATTGCTCATTGTTTGGCTGATGTCATTTGGCGTTGGTATTTGGTTCACTCACCGTCAAATCTTTGGGATCCGGATACCTCGCTGGCTCCAGCCATTTATCTCGCCCCACGTAGGTGCATGGCTCTTGTGGTTGTCGGCGGCTGCGACGATCTTAGTTGGGGGGCTCATTGCGGCGTACGCCCTCGTGAAACTGATGCATGTGCTGTGGCCTCGGATGATAACCAACTGATCCCTGTGCCTCGCCCCAAGTAACCCACATACCCAATGTCCTCCAGGAACCCACGCCAACACATCAGGAACACCCGATTATCAGGGTGGTGCAACAGAGTACGGCGTGAATTCTGACGGAAGTCCTACAAGGTTTGCAGGAAGAAGAACGGCAAGTGGAAGTATCTTCGATCCATGGGGATACACGGCTGCGACCATACAAGGACCTCCGGGAGCGCGTTGGACTATCCCGAAGAGTACTTTTCTAAATGTGGTATCTGCTAATAACCCCACGGCGAACGTAGTCGTGCAGATCACCGACACTGGCATACTCGGCCCCGGAGACGTGATAGATTTGTCCGCCGGTGCGATGAAAACTCTGACTGGTAAGGCTTTCAATAGCGTTCAGGTCAACATCTTCACGTGTCGCCCTGATTGAGGTTGATGAAATGATTAAGTCCCCCGTTCTTAGCAGCGATAAGCCGCTTTTGTTTATGCGCCGGCTCGTAATTTTGAGCGTTATTGTCGTGGTGTTCATCATCTTAGCGCCATTCGGAATAAGCTCTGCGCAGTCGGTGCCGGGCTCTCGAACTTTCAACTTTCCGGGTAACCCTAGCCGTGTTTCCACCGCCACCGGCAACTTTTCAGCGGTTTACAAACCGAGTGCCAAGTCTGACGGCGACTTTGTTTTTTCCGTGGAGGACGAAGCGGGAAAGAGTGTCGTTGAACACATCTTTTCAAGAAGCGTTGATGGTGCGTGGTCTTCGACCGGTGCGTCCCTTTATTTGAACGACTACCTAGGTAGTACACAAATCGACTGCTTCGTTTGGATGCCTCAAAGCAAAGGTTTGTTGAGTTTGACAGAAGTTCTATTGCGCGATCCCAAAAGTGGGCCGATTCAGGGCCGCGGTGCAAAGCCGCCCGAAACGCCCGAAAACTCACGGTACGAACTGACGTGCGACGGCTGGAAATCCGACAGCCAAGTGCTAGTCGATATCGAAGGGACCACGTGGGCAGGAGGTCAATTCAAATACAAGCTTGTCTATGACCTGAATCGGAAGCAATTTAATTGGAACTGAGTGCAATAGTTGCCCCAAATAACGGTGAGCCCCCTCCGGCATGCCAAGCGAAGATTTTGAACGCTACCAATAATCAGTTTGGGACGAACTATGCAGACGCCAATGTCAGTAGTACCTTCAATTACTCAACAGGAGCACCTGCGGGACAAGGCACGTTGAACTTGAACATCAGCGGCTCCACGGCTGGAGTATCCCCTGGCTATTATCCGGTTCATTGGTGGACATACGCCATCGGCTATGGATCAACCCTCCATGCCGTAAGCGGCCCGGGAGGGAATGGCGGGCTAGACAGCCAACAGACCTTGCAGTTTGGACCTAACCAGGCCACGTTCCACATCGATTCGGGCTTTCCATACAATCCGATTGGCCTCTTTTTCCATTGGCTCCTGAACATGACGAAGGCGGGAGGATACCCCCAATGCTAATGAGGCATCGGCAAGTATCCTTCTGCTCTGGAGTTCTCAGCTGTCTGATAACCGTTTTGCTGGTCTTGCCCGCGATGTCACTTTCTGCTCAAACGCTCGAAATCAAGTTGGTGGACGGTAGAAATGGACGCCCTATAGTTGGAGCTTCGGCCTACGTGAATGTCTGGGTGGGCGAAGAGCGCAAGGAAGCAATAGCGATACCCACGGACGACAACGGCGTTGCTCGACTACAGCTCACGCTGAATCCGAACGAGGTGAACATCCCCATCTCGACGGGCCACGGTACTATCGTCGAGAAGCATCCCGTTGTGAAATACGATGAGTCCTTCCGAATCAATGCTCCCTACGTGTTGTGCGGGTCAGGAGAGGGAAGCCACTCTTGGCTTGATCTAAAGAACTTCAGCACGAAAGAAGTCCTTGACCAAGGATATGTTTCGGCAAACACATGCGGTAAAGCCACAGTCTCGCCACAGCCCGGACAAGTAGTCCTGTTCGTCAGGCCACTCACGTTCTGGGAGAAAATGAAGCAGTAGCCGTTCACAGAATCGAGCCAGCAGGCCGTCTCTTCGGGGGGCGGCCTAGCTGTCTGTGGCGGGTCCGGCGGTGCAGTTCCGGCGTCTGTGCCAGCCTTGAAATCCTCGTCCCGGCCAACGTCCCGAAGCCCGCGCTGCTTCGCATCGGTTTTAGGGGACACACTACCCCAGAATGGTTGCTGCAGGGATACCGGGCGGTAACCGTGCGGGAACGTGTTTAGAATCAGGCGGCAACCAGTTAACCAGCACCCCGGCCAACCTCACCTGGAACGCGCTCAACCAGCCCATCACCGTCAACAGCACCGGCGCCACCTACGACGCCCTGGGCCGCATGGTCGAGAAAGGTTCCGGCGGCACATACACGCAGTTCGTCTTCCAGCCTTCGGGGGCGATTCTGGCCGTCTACAGCGGCGGGCTAGTCAAGGGCACGATTCCGCTTCCCGGCGGCTCGACGGCGATCTACAATAGCAGCGGTTTGAACTTTATTCGCCATACAGACTGGCTCGGATCGAGCCGCCTGGCCACGACGTGGGCGCACGCCGTCTACTCGAAGGAGGCCTACGCGCCCTTCGGCGAAACCTACAACGAGGCAGGAACATCGCCCGACCGCTCCTTCACCGGCCAGGATCAGGACGTCGCCACCGGCACCGGCGGCGCGGGCGTCTACGACTTCCTCTTCCGCAAGTACGATCCGTCGGCGGGACGGTGGCTGAGCCCCGACCCTTACGGCTGGAATGCCGTGGACCCGACGGCGCCGCAATCGTTGAACAGGTATGCATATGTGATGAACAATCCGATGACTTATAGAGACCAACTGGGGCTTTCCTATCAGATGTCGTGTGATCCGCAAGAATACGGGGTCTCAACTGGCGACGACACCAGCGTTGAGGTAGAGTACGATCCTAATTGCACTATGATAGATGACGGACAGGGCCTTCCCCAAGCGACGCTTCCAGACGAGGAAGAGCCACAACTCCAGCTCCAACTCCCGGGTGTTGCTGCCCCAAATAACCCGAACACGACAGTTAAATGCCGGGGCATCGAGACAGACAACCTAGGTGCGACTGGCATGCAGCATTGCGACGCACAGGTCACTGATTGCAATGGGGTGGTTCATTCGATAAGTGGCGGTCCGGTGAATAACTACATGAATTCAGGACAACAAGTCCTGGATGCTTGGGATACGAGTCCTCCAACTGCGCCGTTTACGGGCAACACGGTGTATCAAGGCAATCTCAGTTGCACTGTTCGTGGATGCCTCATCGAGTCAACACAGGAGTGGAATCAGAGCATTGTCAAGCCACTCTACCATCCGATTACGGGGCCAAACAGCAACACATTTCTAAAGAACACTTTTGCAGGCTGCACCGTTTCGCTTCCAATCAACACGTGGGGGTCGATATGGTAATCCGGACCCTTTCAAGCAAGGTTAGTGCCAGCGGGCGTTTTGCAAAAATCTTGTGTCTGCCGCTATTTTGCATGCTGACCTCCTGTGCGCCTGCCGCAACTACGTCATCTCAGGTGCTCGATGCGTTGCGAACCAATCAGCAGATGGGCCACATCGTCATCGGATACCAGAATGGCGGCCGATTGGTATACATCGATACAACTGCCGGGAACTCCTTCAAAGAGATTTCGATGCCCGCCGCTGAGCCTGCGCCGCAAGGTCTGGAACTGAGGGGAGCGACGGGAGTTCTTACTTCGCCGACTGGGAATTGGAATGCTTCGTGCGCGACCGGGTCCGACTGCACCGTAACGCTCAAAGCGGACGCAAGGAAGCGTTTTTCTGTTTCGCGCAAGAGAGCTTTAACTCCTTTGTATTTTTCTCCCGATTCTAGTTTTGCGTTTCTAGTCGAGAAAGCTCCCAACTGGCGATTTCCATTGCGCTGTTCGCTTGAAGATGAGCGGGATGTGATCGTCTACGATACCAACACAGGGACAAAGAGCGTTCTGACCACCCTATGCGGGGGCTTTCCCTATGGAAGTTTGCGTTGGTATGAGTTGGGCACGCAATAGGCTCCGCCCCAAGTAAAGATGTCCCTCTCGAATACGACATCTTCCATTGCCCAAGCTGTGTGAACACGTGGAAGCAGTCCGACTGCGTTGTGAATAAACCGTTCAATACAGTGAAGGATGATCTCGTAGTGGGAGGCGGGTGGCCTCGGTTCCCAACCACGATGAGGGTGCCCCCGGTCCCTCGCCTTTGGGGACGGGGGTATTGATACGATGCAAGCGCAGACTTCAATTCGAATGCCGGATACATTTATGACGCCGCCCGTCGATTGTCTTCTCCGCGCAGCGTCTGCCCATCCATCGATTTCTACCGGCAAAGAACGCGACGCAGAATCCGGAAACGACTACTTCGAGGCCCGCGACTGCAGCAGGGCAATGGGCCGGTTCATGTCGCCCGACTGGAATGCGAAGGTTGCCCCGGTGCCGTATGCGAAGCTCGACAATCCGCAGACGCTCAATCTGCTCTCTTCCCGCAAGGGTACCAAGATCGTCGCTATCGCCTCTGGTGACGGTCTTCCTCTCGCCATATCTGTCGAAAGCGCTTCACCTGCCGAGTGCCGGCTTGTGGAAGCAGTTCTGGCCGGATGCTTCCTCGACGAATTGCCGGAAAGGCTGATTGGCGACAAGGTTTACGACTCAGATGCGCTGGATGAGCAACTGGCCAAAGAGTACGACATCGAGATGATCTCGCCAAACCGATCGAATCGCAAACAGAAGACACAGGATGGACGTCCGCTGCGCCGATACCGCCGCCGCTGGAAAGTTGAACGGCTCTTTGCCTGGATGCAGATCTACCGCCGACTCGTCACACGATGGGAGTATCGCATCGAAAACTTCCTCGAATTCGTCCAACTCGCATGCCTGCTTATGCTGCTCAAGCATTTATGAGATGGCCTTTAGGCTCGGGCCATCTCAGGCGGAGGCACGGGCTCAACTGGCTGCAGCACGTGCAAAACCAGAACCTCGGTATTCTCATGCCGGATCGCGGTTTCAACAGCACGGATTACATTTTGAGAAAACGCCGAATCGTCAACTGCTACCAAGACTCTCATGACTTCTCTTCCTTCACTCGCAAAAGGCTGCGCGGCCAGGTGCCGTATTCGCAGACAGAAGCAGCGATTGCGATATCGTCTGTCGATAAGACGCCATTTCAAACCCAGCCAAGTGCTCTGACACTGCGTGACGCAGTATCGAACAGGCCAGTTCGAGGATGCAGGTCACAATTGCTCATCGGAGAGGTCCGCGATCCCGGTGCCGGGATTCACCATGCAGGCCAGACAAGCACATCAGGCGCATTGGACAGGCACTGTGCAAGAGAGCACAGTCTTTGTCTTCCTTGGAGAGAACAATGAGCACTTGGCCGCGACTACGGTCCGGCGAGGGGATCGTCATGTCCGAACGTCATGCTTTGCAGTCCATCCCGACAAAGATCCTGTTGCCTATCGACTTCAGCCCATCGTCCCAAGCGGCTTTAGAGACGGCGGCAGGCCTCGCTTTACACTTCGATGCTGAGCTCTTCCTTGTGAATGTCATTCCGCTCTTCTCGACCTTCACCTCCGAATATGCTGCTCCCCAAGTGCAGTTTCAACAGGAGGAGAAGACGCGTGCCGAGCAGCATCTAGCGAAGGCACGAGCGGTGCTCACTAAAAAGGGAGTGAAGGCAGGTTCAAGTGTTGAAGTCGCGAATGACATCGCGGGGTGCATCATGGAAGTAGCGGAGCGCGAACATATCGACTTCGTAGTGATCTCCACTCACGGTATATCCGGCTGGCATCCACTCGTGTTTGGATCGATTGCCGAGAAAGTCATTAAGCTCGTGCAGTGTCCCCTCTTGCTTCTTCGCTCAGCCAAGCCAGAAACCGGCGTCAAGACTCCTTCAGACCGATCCATGGAATGGTGGTAGTGAGCGTCGCAGCAAAGATCAGATCGCCAGCACGAGCGCAAGGGGCGCGATCGCCTTCGGCCTATCCAGCCATAACATCTGGTCGGGATGCGGACTCGAAGTGGCGAAAGTGCACCATGTGGCTTAGGGAAGCCATCTTCACCGACAGTTAAGTGGCATCCGGTTGCAATCGAGGCGGAGGCCGGCAATTGCAAGAGGTTCGCGATAGCTGCTTCCGCTTCCTAAATTCCGGCGCGCAGGGGGAGAACTTGAATGATCCGAAGGCACCATCTGATTGGTTAAAGGTTGATGGACTCGACGCGCTTGTTGAGCTGGCGCTCAATCTCCACTGGTCCTGGAACCATGCAGCGGACGATCTGTGGGAGGGGCTCGACAAGGAACTCTGGGCAACCACGCAAAACCCATGGGTCATCTTGCGCACGGTCTCTCACGAAAAGATCAAGGCCGCACTGGGCGCTGTAGAGTTACGCCGCCATCTCGACAGTCTGGTTCAGCAGAATCGGGACTCCTATCGGGCCGACGCATGGTTCCAGCGCAAGTATCCAGACGCAGCGCTCACGACTGTCGCCTACTTCAGCATGGAGTTCATGCTGAGCGAAGCGCTGCCCATCTATTCCGGTGGACTTGGAAATGTGGCGGGAGATCAGATGAAGGCGGCCAGCGACCTGGGTGTTCCAGTCGTTGGCGTTGGGCTGCTCTATGGTCAAGGATATTTCCGCCAGGATTTCGATTCGGAAGGCCACCAGCAGGCACTCTATCCGGTCAATGATCCAGGCCAGTTGCCCATCAGACCGCTGCGTCAGAAGAATGGAGAGTGGCTGCGGTTGCAGATTCACCTGTCGGGAGCGCTGATCTGGCTCCGCTGCTGGGAGGTCTCTGTTGGAAGAACGAAGCTCTACCTGCTCGACACAAACGACTTCGCCAATACTGCTGCACAGCGCGGAATTACTAGCGAACTCTATGGCGGCGATGCGGAGATGCGGCTGGAGCAGGAGATCATTCTCGGGATTGGTGGATGGCGTTTGCTGCGGGCACTTGGTTTGCAACCCGAAGTCTGCCATCTCAATGAAGGCCATGCAGCGTTTGCGGTGCTCGAAAGGGCACATTGCTATATGGAGGATCATGCGAAACCGTTCGAGCTAGCTTTGACCGCAACACGGGCTGGAAATGTCTTTACGACACACACCGCGGTCGCTGCTGGATTCGATCGCTTCGACCCGCAACTCATTCGGCAGTATCTTGACCACTATGCGCAAGATGAACTTCGCATCTCGCTTGACGATTTGCTGAAGACCGGAAGGCAAAACCCTGGCGACAATGCAGAACCTTTCAACATGGCCTATCTTGCTCTCCGTGGCAGCGGTCACGTGAATGGCGTAAGCAAACTTCACGGAGAAGTGAGCCGGCAGATCTTTCAGCCACTTTTTCCTCATTGGCCCCAGACAGAAGTCCCGATCGGCTCAGTAACCAACGGCATTCATGTGCCGACCTGGGATTCGGTTGAGGCCGATACGCTGTGGACCACAGCTTGCGGCAAGAAGCGTTGGCGCGGAGATCGCGCTGTCGAAGATGATATCCGCCACATAACCGACGAACAAATCTGGCAAATGCGGTCGACGGAGCGAAAGACTCTAATTGCCCGGTTGCGTAAACGGTATGCCCGCCAGCTCGCATCAGAAGGCGGAGACCCATCCGATGCGAGTAATATCTTCGACGAAAATGCGCTAACTGTGGGATTTGCGCGGCGCTTTGCGACGTATAAGCGCCCTGATCTTCTTTTGCTTGATTCCGAGCGGCTGGTTCGCCTTCTCTCCAACCCTGAACGGCCGGTACAACTGATTCTTGCCGGCAAAGCACATCCTCTGGATTTGCCCGGACAGGCACTGATCAAGAAGTGGAAGGATTTCATCCGGCGTCCGGAAGTTCGATCTAGAGTTGTCTTTCTTAGCGACTACGACATGATGCTGGCACAGCATTTAGTACACGGAATTGATTTATGGATCAATACTCCGCGCCGT